>Ga0080064_1000136_pt1 | contig 220620 bp, 217 predicted proteins | sample Subgrocontami54m_FD_69260 | JGI IMG/M metagenome (GOLD analysis project Ga0080064, IMG submission 69260) | Subsurface groundwater microbial communities from S. Glens Falls, New York, USA - GMW46 contaminated, 5.4 m (SPADES assembly) (version 2) ...
CTGGTGCTGAGCGTGCCCGCCCTGCCTCTGGCAGGAGGTGGGAGGGGGGGAGGTGGGGCTGGGGGCGGGGTGCGCCAGGGGGCGGGGGGGGAGTGGGGGGGGGGGGGGGGGGGGGGTTAGCCGTCCGGGCTAGGCTTGTGCCGCGCGCATCGAGAACGCGAGCAGCGCAACAGCGCCCGCGAGCAATACCAGTGCGCTCAGCGCGAGCGAGGCGTGGATGCCGATGGCGCTGCCGAGTATTCCCACCGTGATCCCGCTGAACGTGCGCAGGCCGTTGTTCGACATGTTGTAGAGGCCGATCATGCGCCCGCGCAGCGGCGCCGGCGCATGCACCTGCACCAGCGTCTGCGCCATCGAGTTGAAGGCGAGGTTGAAAAATCCGGCGGCGAACATCAGCGCGATCGCGAGCGGGTAATTGTCGGTTAGCGCGAATCCCGCGATCGCGATGCACCACAGGATGGTGAGCACGATGGTGGTGCGCGCATTCGGCTGCAGCAGGGAGCGGCTCTCCAGCAGGACGCCGCCGATGAAAGCCCCGCCCGCGTTCGCGGCGAGCAGCACGCTGTAGGAGAAGCCGGCCGTTTCGGTGCCGAGGTCATGTGCGAATTCCGGCATCTGGGCCTGGAACGCGTTGCCGATGAAGAATGACGAGAGACCCGCCAGCAGGATCATGCTGAAGAGGGTGTAGTTGCCCTGCGCGAGGCGTATCGTGGCGAGCGTGTCGGCGAGCCCGCCCGCGCGCTTCATGGGTTGCGCGTGCGGCCTGCGCGCGCCGTGCGGCGTCCTCGCGAGCCATGCGATGAGCGGCAGATAGAGCAGCGCGTTGATCACGAGTCCCGCGGTCGGACCGAATATCAGCATCAGCGCGCCGCCGACCGCCGGGCCCATCAGGATGCCGAGCTGGCGCGCGCTGGCGTTCGAGCGCACCGCGCTTTGCAGGATTTTCGTGCCGACGATTTCCTGGATGAGCAGCTGGCTGGCCGGCCCCCAGAGCACGCCCGCCAGGCCGTGGATCGTGAGCAGCACCACGGCGTGCCACTGCTCTACCGAGTCGGTGTGGAAGAGAAACGCCCAGCCCAGCGAAACGACCATGAACATCAGCATGGATATCTGGACCAGACGCCGCTTGTCGTAGCGGTCGGCAAGCGCCCCGGAGTAGACCGAGAACAGGAGGAACGGCAGCCAGTGAGTCAGGATCGCGATGCCGCCGAGCGTCGGCGAATGAAACTTCTGGTAGAGCACCCAGTAGCTGATCACGTGCTCGATGTTGTCCGCCATCGTCGCCATCACGCTGACGATGAAATAGGCGCGGAACTCGGGGTGTCGCAGCGCCGCGAAGCTGCGGTAGGGCTCAGCGCTTGCGGCGGAAGGGGTTTTTGCCATTTTCGGGGAGACCCTCGGGCAGACTGTTGGTAGGCGAAATCAGGCTCGGAGAGCTGCCGCCGCGCGCCCGGGAATTCGCCACAGCCACGCCTCTCGAGGCGGATTATTGCGCATAAGAGATGCGGGGGCCCGGGTTCAAGTCTGAAGTGCAACTTTTGAGTAATGTATGGGGCGGGCAAGGTGCTCTGCCTCGGTTAGTCATTCGCCACCTGCCGAAAGAGGCGGCGCGGCCCGCATCTTGAGTACAGGCTGGCCCCTTACGCCGCATAATCCGTTCCGATCCCCTTCATTCGAAAAGGACCCGCCATGATCGAACTCCACTCCATGCCCACCCCCAACGGCCAGAAGGTCATGATCATGCTGGAGGAGACCGGCCTGCCGTGGCGCCATGTGGACGTGAACATCCGCACCGGCGACCAGTTCACGCCGCATTATCTGAAGCTGTCCCCGAACAACAAGATTCCCGCGCTCGTCGATCCCGACGGTCCGGGCGGGCGCTACACGATGATGGAGTCGGGTGCGATCCTGGTATACCTCGCGGGCAAGACGGGCCGCTTTCTGCCGCAGGATGTGCGCGGCAAGTACGATGTGCTGCAGTGGCTGATGTTCCAGATGGCGCATGTCGGCCCGATGTTCGGCCAGGCGGGGCATTTCAACACCCAGCGCAAGGACGATCCCGGGCTGCAATATGCGCGCGACCGTTACAACAATGAAGCGGTCCGGATTTACCAGGTGATCGAGAATCGCCTGCGCGAGAGCCGGTGGCTGGGGGCCGATGAGTACAGCATCGCGGACATGGCGACTTATCCCTGGACCAAGGGGTACAAGTCACGCGGCGTGAGCGCGGCGACGCATCCGGCGTTCATGCGCTGGTTCGACGCCATGGAGGCCCGCCCCGCCGTGCAGCGCAACAACGCCATGGCGGCCGAGATCCGCGAGCGCATGAACAAGGCCGCGGAAGCGAAGCCCGCGGTGAACATCTACGACACCAAGGACAATGCCGAGCGGCTCGCGCAGGCGACCGCGCGCTGAACGGGGGCTGACGAGGGCGCCGCAGCAGGAACTCAGGGCTTATCCCGCAGCGGGTCCGCGTGGCCCACACTCAGCGACCCCTGGCCAAGGCGCGGCGCAACGTCGCGGCGCGCCCGGCGGCGGCGTGAATGTCGGCCCGGCGATCACCGGCAAAGAGGCCGCCACATGTCTTATGATGCGCACCTCGCGCCGCAGGAGCCGTTCGTCTGCGCCCGTTGACGTTCGTCTGTTAACCGATTTCCCCGGAGGGACCATGGCAGCCTCGATGTACACCTTTTCCGTCGATAGTTTCACCCGCGCGCTGCACCAGCTGATCGCGATTCTGGAGAAAGCCCAGGCGCATGCGCAAGCCAGGAAGATCGACCCGGCGGCCCTGATCGACGCGCGCCTCTATCCGGACATGTTCCCGCTCGCCGAGCAGGTGCGGCGCTGCGCCGACGGCGCGGTGAACGCTGCCGCGTATCTGTCCGGCCAGGAACCGCCGCCGCGCGGCGAGCCGAATGAGCGTTCGATTTCCGAGCTGATCGCCCGGGTGCGGAATGCGCTGCGCGCGCTCGAGGCCTTCGAGCCGGCGCAGATCGACGATTCGCAGGAGCGCGCGGTGGCGATGAAGACGCCGCGCGGCACGATGAATTTCGTCGGCCTGTCCTTCCTGCAGGCCTTCGCGCTGCCGAACTTTTATTTTCATGTGACCACGGCCTACGACATCCTGCGCCACAACGGCGTCGAGATCGGGAAGATGGACTACCTGGGTCCGGTGGGCTAGGGCGCGGGGCGGCAAAGCCCGCTCCGCGGGACGTTCGCGCTGCGCCGAGATGTCCGGACGGCAGGGAAACATCGTCTCCGCGCACCGCGTCATGTCCGGCGCCTGGCCCATCCTGCGCCGGCATGGAAACACCATCCTGCGATGCGGTGCTGCCGGCCTGCTGTGTATCGCCGCGCTGGCCGGCGCGCAGGCCGTCTCCGATCTTGGCTTCACCACCAGGGTCAGCGCAGCGCTCTCCGACCGGTATGCGCGCAAGTTCGGCGCCGCGGTGCCCGAGCGCCTGGCACGCTGGATCGCGTTCGCGAGGGATCAGAAGGCGGCGCGCTTCGCGCGTAACATCGAGTCCGCCCGGGGGCGCGAAGCCGATACCCTGCAGATCGTGAACGACGCCATAAACGGCCAGATGAAATGGGTGGATGACAAGACCCACTGGGGAATGGACGATTACTGGGCTACGCCGGCCGAGTCGAGCAGCAGCGCGGGCGGCGATTGCGAGGATTTTTCGATCGCCAAATACTATCTGCTGAAGGAACTCGGGGTGCCGCTGGAACGCCTGCGCATCACTTACGTGCGCGCGTTGAAGCTGGGGGGCCAGGCGCACATGATCCTCGCCTACTACGAGAGACCCGGCGCCGAGCCGCTGATTCTGGACAATATGGATCCCCGGGTGCGCCCGGCGTCGCAGCGCGCGGATCTCGATCCGGTGTACAGCTTCAATGACGACGAAGTGCAGATCGTGCAGGGCAGGATGCGCACCAGGCCTTCGCAGATCCGTGCCTGGCTGAGCCTGCAGGAGCACCTCGTCGCCGAGACGCGCATCTGAGCGACGCGAAGCCATGACCCTGACCAGACAGCTTTTCGCCGGCATCAGCCTTGCGTTCATCGCGCTGCTGATCGGCATGGAGGCCATCTACGTGTCGAGCGCAAGGAGCAATCTCGAACGGCAGCTCGACGCGCACGCCAATGAAACCGCCACCTCGCTCGCCCTGTCGCTGGGCGCACGCGCAGCTGCGCTCGACCCGTCGCTGCTCAACATCATGATCAATCCGGTGTTCGACCGCGGGCATTTTGCATCGATCGAGGTGCGCTCCGCGGGCGGCGAGCCCCTGTTCGGCCGCGCGCTGGCGGGCGCGGATAGCGGCGTGCCGTCCTGGTTCGCGGCGCTCGTCCCGCTGGAGGGGCCCAGCGGGGAGGCCTTGATTTCGGCCGGCTGGAAGCAGCTCGGCAGGGTGATCGTGCGCGTTCACCCGGGTTACGCGTACCGGCAGCTCTATGAGACGGCGCTCGCCACGCTGCTCTGGCTCGGGCTGCTGTTCGCGCTGGCGCTGGTTCTCGTGCGCTACCATCTCTCCGGCATCCTGAAGCCGCTGCACGACATCGAGCAGGCCGCGCTCGCCATCAGCAACCGCAATTTCGTCTCGATCGGCGTCGCGCCTCGCGCCCGCGAGCTGCTGCGCGTGACGGCGGCGATGAACAGCCTGTCGGCCAAGATCCGGGACGCGATCGCGCAGGAATCCGGGCGCGCCGAGCGCTTGCGCAAGGAAGCGTTCGAAGACGCGCTGACCGGGCAGCTCAACCGGCGCGGCTTCGAGCACTCGGTCGCCGCGAAGCTCGAGGACGGCGCCGAAGTTTTTTCCGGCGCCCTGGCGCTGGCGGCCCTTTCCGGCCTGGAGGAAGTGAACCGGCTGTTCGGCATGGCGCGCGGCGACGAAATTCTGAAGCGGCTGGCTGATGCCCTGGTCGTTCCGGGCGCGCATGCTGCGGCGGTCACCGGGCGATGGCAGGGCCCGACGCTGGTCGCGCTCATTCCCAATATCGCGCCGCCGGCGGCGCTCGCCTGGGCGGAGGGTCTTTGCAGCGAATTCGCCGCACGGTTGCGTGAAGAGGGATTGCCGGCAAGCGTGGTGCTCTCGATCGGGCTGGCCCATTTCAGCGCCCCCAGCGTCGCGCTGGCGCAACTCGCGCCGGTCGCGGAAGGCGCGCTGGGCCAGGCCCTGAAAAAAGGCGGCGCGGTGCTCGCTTCCGCGCCGAGCGGCGCGCCGGCATCGAGCAGGGATCTCAGGGGAGAAATCGAGTCGGCGCTGCGGGACGGCCGTGTCACGCTGCTGGGCCAGAAAGTGGCCGCGGTCGCGGACCGGAGCATTCTGCAGCTCGAAATTCTCGGCAGCCTGTCGGATAGCGACGGCAAGGCCATCCCGGCGGGAACCTTCGTGCCGGTCGCGAATCAGCACGGTCTGCTGGCGGCGCTCGACACGAAAGTCACGGGTCTCGTGCTGCGGGCGCTCGCGCGCCTCGATTCGCTGCCCGCGTCGGTGAGCCTGAATGTCTCAATGCAGAGCATAGGCGATGCGGCTTTCCGCGCCGCGCTCGGCGAGCTGCTCGGCGCGAACAAGGCGCTTGCGAAGCGCCTGACGTTCGAGATCACCGGATATGCCGCCAGTCGCTCGCCGGGGCTCACCAGGGGTTTCGCGGCCGAGTTGCAGCGCTACGCCGCCCGTGTGGCGCTCGACAATTTTGATATCGACCGCGATTCGATCGCGATCGTGCACGAACTGATGCCCGCCTACATCAAGCTCTCGCCGGCATTCACGCAGCAGATCGGCGCGCGCGAGGATCTGCGCTTCATCATCGAAGCGCTGGTGAGGATGCTGCGGCCGCTCGAGATTCCTCTGATCGCGCAAGGCGTGGAGGATGCTGGCGCGATCGCGGTGCTCGCCGAGCTTGGTGTATCAGGCTACCAGGGCTATGCCTGCGGCAGGCCGGAGCCGCTGCCCCTGATCTGATGCCGCCCGGCCGAACCTCACAGCGTGCGGGCGCGATCGCCGCGCGCGAAGCCGAGCGCGCCCTCCGGCGCGCGGCGCCGCCCGAGCGCCAGCACCTTGAAGAGCTCCCCCATCTCCGCCGGCGAGAGCAGCTTGTGCGCTTCGGCCGCGCGCGGTGCGTAGGCCGGCGCGTTCGACGGATCGCTTTGCGCAAGCAACTCGGTAATCCCGCAATTGATCAGGAACTGCGCCTGGCTCGCGTAGCCGAGCACATCGAGCCCTGATTGCGCCGCCGCGTCCGCGAGCGCGCTGAAATCGACATGCGCGGTGATATCCTGCAGCCCTGGAAGAAAGAACGGATCGCCATGCGCGCGGTGCCGGTAGTGGCACATGAGGGTGCCGCTTGAGCGCTGCGCGTGGTAGTACTCGCGCGAACTGAAGCCGTAGTCGACGATCAGGATCGCGCCCTCGCCGAGCGCGCCGCCAAGCGCGCGCATCCAGGCGCGTGCGGCGAGGTTGAGTTCGGACTCGAAACGGCCGCAGGGCGGCAGGTCGATAGGCAGCTCGCTTGCGGCATGCAGGACTTCCCCGCTCGCTGTGCGGTCGCTCCAGGCGAGCGAGTTGCAATCGATGATGACGCCGCGCTCAAGAATGCCCCGAGGCGTCCAGGCAAGCGCGTGGCAGGGCATCGCATCGACGACTTCGTTGGCGAGCATCACGCCGCGGAAACCGGCCGGCAGCCGCGACAGCCATTGGAACCGGAATCCGGCTTGCGGGCGGCCCGCCGCCAGGCGCGCGCGCTGGCGCGCGGCGAGTTCGGCGCTCGGTTCGAGTATCAGATAGTTCGCCGGCGGATGCCCGAGCGCCGCCAGTTCCGCGGCGAGCGTCTCGGCGAGCGCGCCGCTGCCGGCGCCGAATTCCAGGACGTCGCCGCCTTCGGGCAGCAGCTGCGCAACCTGGCGCGCCAGCGTCCTCGCAAACAGCGAACCGAGTTCCGGCGCGGTGACGAAGTCGCCCCCCGCGCCGAGCTTGGTGCTGCCGCCGGCGTAGTAGCCGAGTCCGGGTGCATGGAGCGCGAGTTCCATGTAGCGCGCAAAGCTGATCCAGCCGCCCTGCGTCGCGATCTCCATCGCGATGCGTTCGCACAACGCCTGGCTCGCGTGCAGCGCATCGTGCGCGGGTTGCGGCAGTTCCGGCATGTGGAGGTCGGCGCGCGGCATGGGAGGCGAAGGGTACCCGCTTGGTTAGAATCCGCAATCTATGAGCGAACCCCTGCGGGACAAGGTCGTACTGGTCACCGGCGGCGCGAAGCGCGTTGGCGCGGCGATCGCGCGCCGGCTGCATGCCGCCGGCGCGTGCATCGCCTTGCATTACCGCAGCGCCGAGGCGGAGGCCGCGCGCCTGGAGGCCGAGTTGAACGCGCTGCGCGCCGGCAGCGCGCGGCGCTTTCCGGGCGACCTGCTGGCAGCCGGCGCACCGGAAGCACTGGTGCAGGCGGTGGCCGCGCGCCTGGGACGGCTGGATGCGCTGGTCAACAACGCCTCGATCTTCTATCCGACACCCGTGGGCCGGATCGAGGCGCGGCACTGGGACGAACTGATGGGCTCGAACGTGCGCGTGCCGCTGTTCCTCGCGCAGGCCGCGGCGCCGCACCTCATGGCGAATCAGGGCGCGATCGTGAACATCGTCGACATACACGCCGAGCGGCCGCTCAAACGCTATCCGCTGTACAGCGCCGCCAAGGCCGCGCTCGCCGGGCTGACCCGCGCGCTCGCCATCGAGCTCGCGCCCAGGGTGCGGGTGAACGGCGTCTCGCCCGGCGCCATCCTGTGGCCGGACGACGGCCAGTTCGAAACGCCGGAGCGCGAGCGCGTGCTGCGCACCACGCCGCTCGGGCGTATCGGCGGTGCCGAGGAAATCGCCCAGGCGGTGGAATATCTTTGCGCCGCGCAGTACGTCACCGGCCAGATTCTTGCCGTGGATGGCGGCCGCACGGTGTATATCTAGCTCCGGGACAACGATGGAATCGATAAGGATGACAAGGCCATGAATGTCGTGCGGCTGCAGCGCGCGGCGCAAGCCCCGGCCAGGCGCGCCGGCGACCCGCGCAAGCCGGTGCTGGAGGCCAACAAGCTCGCCAAGCGCCTGCGGCGCCAGGTGGGCGAGGCGATCGCGGACTTCGCCATGATCGAGGCGGGCGATCGCGTGATGGTCTGCGTCTCCGGCGGCAAGGACAGCCACGCCATGCTGGACCTGCTGCTGCGCCTGCGGGAGAAATCGCACGTGCCGTTCGAACTCGTTGCGGTCAATCTGGATCAGAAACAGCCCGGCTTTCCCGAGGAGGTGCTGCCGGCCTATCTCAAGGCGCGCGGCGTGCCCTTCCATATCGCCGAGCAGGACACCTACTCGGTGGTGAAGCGCGTGATTCCGGAAGGCAAGACGATGTGTTCGTTGTGCTCGCGGCTGCGCCGCGGCGTGCTCTACCGCGTGGCGGATGAACTCGGCGCGACCAAGATCGCGCTCGGGCACCACCGCGACGACGTGCTGGCCACGTTCTTTCTGAACCTGTTTCACGGCGGCAAGCTGAAGGCGATGCCGGCGAAGCTTGTCTCGGACGACGGCCGGCATGTGGTGATCAGGCCGCTGGTGTACGTGAAGGAAGCCGACCTGGCCGCGTACGCGGAGGTGCAGGCGTTTCCGATCATCCCCTGCACGCTGTGCGGCTCGCAGCAGAACCTGCAGCGCAAGGTCGTCGGGGAAATGCTGCGCGACTGGGAAAAGCATCACCCCGGGCGCGTGCAATCCATCTTCGGGGCGCTCAGCAACACGGCGCCCTCGCACCTGCTGGATCGAAATCTGTTCGACTTCGCCGCCTTGAAGCCCAAGAGTCGATCTGGCAGGGCGCCCAAGCCGGCCGCAGAGGCCTCCGTGGACGACCTCGGCCTGCCGCGCTTCGCGGATCTCGCCGCAGACGAGATCTGATGGCGCATCTGCCCGCGATGCGCCCGGCTCTCAGCCCGCCCGGCTTCTAGCCCTTCCTTCCGTATGGATACCCTGACCCACGCGCTTTCCGGGGCTCTGTTTGCCCGTGCGACGGCCTCGACCGCGGCGCCGGCTCGTTCGCTGCCGCGGCGCGTCGCCGCCGGGTTCTTCGCGGCGGCCGCGCCGGACCTGGACATCGTGTTCAGTCTGTTCGGCCCGCTGACCTATCTGGAGAATCACCGCGGGATCACGCATTCCGTCCTGCTGCTGCCGCTGTGGGCGCTCGCGCTTTCCTGGCTGCTCGCCAAGATTCTCCGGGAGCCGGGCGGCTGGCGCGCGCTGTATGGCGTCTGCGCAATGGGCCTGGGCGCCCATATTGCGGGCGACATGATCACGAGTTTCGGCACCATCGTGTTCGCGCCGCTCTCTGACCGGCGCGCCGGCATCGGCACCACGTTCATCATCGACCTGTGGTTCAGCGGGATCATTCTGGCCGGGCTCGGCGCTTCCGCGCTGTGGCGCCGCGCGCGATGGCCCGCGGTCATCGCAAGCGTCGTGCTCGCGGGCTACGTCGGGTTCCAGTACGCGCTGAAGCAGCAGGCCGTCGATTTCGGCGCGCAGTACGCGCGCAAGCTCGGTCTGCGCGAGGCGAGCATCGTGGCGCAGCCCCGTCCGGTGTCGCCCTTCAACTGGAGCGTCTACCTGAGCGATGCGGAGCAGCACCGCTATGCCAACATCAATCTCATGCGCCGCGAGCCGCTGGTCGCGGGGTCCGATTCAGGCTTCGTCACGCGCCTCGATGCCGCTTATCAGCCGCTCTCAAGCGCGCGCTGGGAACTGCGCTCGCGTTATGGCGACACGCTGCAGGAACGGCGGCTTGCGCTCTCGGCATGGAACTCCGAGGCGCTCGGCTTCTTCCGCTGGTTCGCCGAACTGCCGGCCTTCGACGGCATCAGCGCCGGTTCGCAATGCGTCTGGTTCGTGGACTTGCGCTTTTTCGAACCGGGACGCCCCTGGGCGCCGTTCAACTACGGCGCCTGCCGGGACAACCCGGCCGCACCGTGGCGCGCCCATGAGCGGGTGGGGGCTAAGGGCCACAAGCCGCTGCGTTGAGATTCTCCGGATGCAGCGGGGGTGATTTTGAATTTCCAGGGTCTCTGTTCAAGACAAAACAGCGACTCTGCCAGAAGAGGACTGCCACCCCTGTGCTCTACAGCCCCAGGCGGCGCCAGATCTCCCCGCTGAGCGCGGCCTGGTTCAGGGTATAGAAATGCAGCCCCGGCGCGCCGCCTGCAAGCAGCCGTTCGCACAGCGCGGTCACCACGTCCAGGCCGAAGGCGCGGATGGAAGCGCTGTCGTCCCGGTAGCTTTCCATCTTGATCCGGATCCAGCGCGGAATTTCCGCGCCGCAGTTGTCGGAGAAGCGCGCGAGCTGGGAAAAATTTCCGATCGGCATGATGCCCGGCACGATGGGAATCGGAATCGCGGCGGCGCGTGCCTGGTCGACGAAGCGGAAGTAGGCGTCCGCGTTGTAGAAATACTGGCTGATGGCGCCGTCCGCACCCGCCTCGACCTTGCGCTTGAAGTGGCGGACCTCGTCCTGCGCATTGCGCGTCTGCGGGTGGTACTCCGGATAACAGGCGACGTCGATGCGAAACCAGTTCCCGGTGGTCTCGCGGATGAAGGACACGAGTTCATTTGCGTAGCGGAAATCGCCGGAGGCCGCGGCCCCCGAGGGCAGGTCGCCGCGCAGCGCCACCAGGTGGCGGATGCCGCTCTCCTCGTAGCGTTTGAGTTGCGCGGCGATGTCTTCGCGGGTCGAGGCCACGCAGGATAGGTGCGGCGCCGCTTCATGGCCGGCCCGGCGGATCTCGATCACCGTATCGAGCGTGCCCTCGCGAGTCGAGCCGCCCGCGCCGAAGGTCACCGAATAGAAACGCGGCTTCAGCAATGAAAGCGCCTGCCAGGTCTCGCGCAGCTTGCGCCGGCCCTCGTCGGTGCGCGGCGGAAAGAACTCGAAGCTGAAATCGCCCTGCATGCCGGCTATTCCGGAATGCCGCTCTTCTTGCCCGGCACGAGAAGGGAAGTGAGCGCCCAGGCGATGGCGCCGTAGAGCAGGCCGCCGAGCACGCCGCTCCAGAGGCCGCCGACTTCGAATCCGTCCAGCACGCTGCCCACGCCCCAGAACAGCAGGCCGTTCAGAATGAAGTAGAAGAGCCCCAGCGTGACGAGGGTCAGGGGCAGCGTGAGCAACACCAGCAGCGGGCGGATCAGCGCATTCACGAACCCGAGCGCCAGGGCCGCAATGAGCGCCGAGCCGAAGCCCGCCACATGCACCGTCGGAAGCAGGTAGGCGACCGCAAGCAGCGCGAGCGCGTTCAGCAGCCAGACCAGTGCGAGCCGGAGCAAGGCCTAGTACCGGTAGTGATCCGTTTTATACGGGCCCTGCTTCGGCACGCCGATGTAGTTCGCCTGCTCATCGGACAGTTCGGTGAGCATGCCGCTCAGCTTCGCGAGCTGCAGCCGGGCGACTTTCTCGTCCAGATGTTTCGGCAGGATGTAGACGCCTACCGGATACTTCGCGGTATTGCAGTAGAGCTCGATCTGCGCGAGCACCTGATTGGCGAACGAGGAACTCATCACGTAGGACGGATGGCCGGTGCCGCAGCCGAGATTTACCAGGCGCCCTTCGGCGAGCAGGATGATTCTCTTGCCGTCCGGGAAGACGATGTGGTCGACCTGCGGCTTGATGTTGTCCCACTTGTACTGCTTCAGGCTCGAGACGTCGATCTCGTTGTCGAAGTGGCCGATGTTGCACACGATCGCGTTGTTCTTCATGCGCGACAGGTGCGCGTGCGTGATCACCTTGTAGTTGCCGGTGGCGGAGACGAAGATGTCCGCCTTGTCCGCCGCGTAGTCCATGGTGACGACCTTGTAGCCCTCCATCGCCGCCTGCAGCGCGCAGATCGGATCGATCTCGGTGACCCATACCTGGGCCTGCAGGCCGCGCAGCGCCTGCGCCGAACCCTTGCCGACTTCGCCGTAGCCGGCGACCACTGCGACCTTGCCCGCCACCATGACGTCGGTGGCGCGCTTGATGCCGTCCACCAGGGATTCGCGGCAGCCGTAGATATTGTCGAACTTCGACTTGGTGACCGAGTCGTTGACGTTGATCGCCGGGAACAACAGCCGGCCTTCCTTGGCCATCTGGTAGAGGCGGTGCACGCCGGTCGTGGTTTCCTCGGTCACCCCCTTGACCTCCTTCGAGATCTGCGTGTACCAGGCAGGGTGGGTGGCGAGACGTTTTTTGATCGAGGCGTAGAGGGAGGTTTCCTCTTCGCTGGCCGGTTTGTTGAGCACCGAGATGTCCTTCTCGGCGCGCCGGCCGAGGTGCACGAGCAGCGTGGCATCGCCGCCGTCATCGAGAATCATGTTCGGGCCGTACAGGCCGCCGCCGAATTCGAAGATGCGGTGCGTGTAGTCCCAGTACTCGTCCAGCGTTTCGCCCTTGTAGGCGAACACCGGCGTGCCGCCCGCGGCGATCGCCGCCGCGGCGTGGTCCTGGGTGGAGAAGATGTTGCACGAGGCCCAGCGCACTTCCGCGCCGAGCGCGCGCAGGGTTTCGATCAGCACCGCGGTCTGGATCGTCATGTGCAGCGACCCGGTGACGCGCGCGCCTTTCAGCGGCTGCGCCTTGGCATACTCGTCGCGAATCGACATCAGCGCCGGCATCTCCGACTCGGCGATCGCGATTTCCTTGCGTCCCCAGCCGGTAAGCGACAGGTCGGCAACCTTGCAGTCATTCCTTGCTGCATCAGGGGATTTGCTGCTGGCGGTGCTGGATTGCGGTACGGCGCTCATCACGCGCTCCTTTCTGAATTAGAAAAAAGTTCGTGAGCGCCGTTGCGGATGTCGTTCCGAGCCTGGCGGGCGCCGCTCAAACAACCGGCGCCTGTCGCAACGCTCCTCGGAAGGGTGCGGATTGTACATCAGGTACATCATGCAAGCAGCTGGTCTAGAATCCGCAATATGAAGCGGGCACGTCCGTTCAAGCCGCTGTTGCGCACGCTTCGCGTGGCGCGCCGCTGGCTGCTTGTCGAACTAGTTGTTGCTCTGCGGCGGGCCCCGACGACCGCCGATCTGGCGCGATGCTGGCGGTTCTCCGTCCGCAGTAAAAAAGGGTTGCCTCACAGCCACCGGCGAACGTTTGCTTTGTAGGCGGAGTATGCAGTAGTGAACATGGCTGAAAGCACTCTTTCTTCGGGTGCGATTTGAAACCGGTTCATGTAGAGCACAAAAGCCGACGGCCCGAGCAATGCCCAGGCAGAAGACAGAAATACTGCCCATGCGATGAGAATGAAGAGAAGACCAAGGTACATGGGATTTCGCGTAACCGCGTAAATGCCCGAGCAAACCAACGAAGACGTCGTTTCCGGTTTCATTGGATTGACAGTCGTTCCCGCGCGGCGGAACGAGATGACACCTGCGAGGCTGAAGCCACCGCCAGCCAGTGCGATTGTTACCGCTGCGGCAACACGAACGAGCGCGGGCACTTCAAGAACCGGGGCGACCCAAGAGAGCCCCCACATGGCGCCTGCGATCAGCACCGTAACCGCTGGCGGTGGAATCTTGAGTTCAAGTGCTTGCATACGGATGATCATGAGGCAACGTTCGCAGCCACCGGCGCGCCCCCGGGTGGGCTGCACTGTTGAGCCGCAACCTGCTCGTAGGAGAACTGCGGAATGCCTGCGCGCTGAGATGTGTGCTCCACCGTGATGGCGCAGACGTTGCCCCGAGCGTCGATATCGAGTACGGTGTTTTCATCGGTGTCACGCGTCTTCGCGACAGGCGCATCCTTGAACTCGATGAGCAGCATGTCGGTGTCCTTGAAGTATCGGATTCTCATGGCGCAAACCTTCTGTCCGATCGCAACAAGAAGGTTGCCACTACAATCACTTCTACGGCCTGCAAAGTGCGACATCGAATGCGACGACCTCTCGCCGGATTTACCGCCGCTCTCAAAACGCGGTGTTGCAGCGACGCTACAAATGGCAAATGGCGGCTATCAGCCAAAATCACTCCAACTGTGGAAGTTGGGCTAAAGGCCGCCCGCCTCATTCGAGACGGGCGTGGATTGAAACTTTCAGCCGTAAGCCGGGCCATTAGTGTGCGCGCAAGAATGACGGCTAACAATGAGCGCGGGCCTTTTATCCGAACAAAAGGCGGAAGTACGGGCGGCCGGCGTCTTGGGGCTCAGTCTTGCTTTGACGAGAAAAACTCGCGCAGCAGCCGGTTGACCGTATCCGGGTCTTCGAGCTCGGGCAGGTGGCCCAGGCCCTCGAGCCGCTCCATGCGGCCACGGGGCAAGACCCGGATCAGTTGATCGGCGTTGTCTTCGGCACGGTTGACCCGATCCTCGCCGCCCTGGATCAGCAGCACCGGCATGCTCATGGCGGGTGCGAGATCGAGCGTGCAGAAATTCCCGGAACGGAAACGCACCGCCGCGAGCAGCCCGGCGGGGTTGGTGGCGCGCATCACGCCGCGCATCAGTTCGACCTTGTGCTGTGAGACGCGCGGACCGAACAGTTGCGAGAGCTCGCCGCTGCCGTAGGCGTAGCTCCCGTTCTCGATGCTCCTCGCCCGGACGAGCATGTTGGCGCGCCCTTGCGCCGAGAGCGTGCGCTGGCCGATGCCGGTGCCGGTGAGCGCCATGCGCCGCACGCGCTCCGGAAAGTAGCCCGCGACGCATTGCGCCACGGCGGAGCCGAAGGAATTGCCGAGCAGATGGAAGCGCTCCACCCCGAGCGCTTGCGCCAGTCCGAGAACCGCCTCGGCGTAGTCGCGGCCGCTTGGCGTCTCGGCGTGAAACGGATCGGAGAGCATGTAGCCGGGCGCGTTCCAGCCGATCAAGCGAAAGTTGTCCGACAGGTACGCATACTGGTAGCGCCAGTGCATGGAGTTGGCGCCCAGGCCGTGCAGCAGCACCAGCGCCGGCGCGTCACGCGGTCCGGCCTCCATGTAGCTGAAGCGATCGCCGGCGAACCGGGGACGCAGGTTCTCGGGAACGCGTGCGAGGCGCAGCTCGGGAAGGGCAGGGGCGCCGAGCACCGGGGCAGCGAATCGTCCTGTTCCAGCCTGTCTGCGGCAAGAACCGGTGAGGATTAACCGAACTTGGCGGCCAATTCCGGCTCGAATCGTCCGTCGATCAGGATAAAGGCGATGCGGCAGGGCTTGCCCGAGCGGTTGCTCCAGGCGTGGTTCGTGCCGAGTTGTATCACGACGTCGCCCTGGCTGATAAGTTTCTCGGAATCATCCAGCAGCAGATAGATCTCGCCGGACAGAACCAGGGCGTAGTCGATCGTTTCGGTGCGGTGCATCATGGGGTGCGGCGCGCCGGACTTGAACGTCGAAGCGCTGTTGGTGCCGACTGCCGAGAAAAACGCCTTCGGGTCCGCCGCAATCCGCGCGCGACTCTCGGGAGTTTCGGGCGGTATGTCCAGTATTCGCAGAACCGACCCGCCTTTCGGCGGTTCGAGCTGCATCGGGCCCGCCGCGACATCCTCGTCCTTTCCGAGCCGGACAGGGGTGCGCACCGTCTTCCATAGCTCGGTTGCAGTAAATCCGGGCCGGTTGGCGAAGGTATGCACGGCGGGCGCGGGCCGGTCTTCGACGAAAATGGCCTTGCCGCCGGCGTCGTGGCCGGTGACGATTCTGCGCACTTTGCCTATCATGATTTTTTCCGCTCCATCGCAAAAGTTGGAATTATTCGCGCCGCATTCCTGCTACGTTCCGGCTTTACTCCGGCTTCAGGCCCGCTGCGCGCACCACTTCGCGCCATTTATCGTAGTCGTTCCTGACGCGGATCGCGAACTCCTCGGGCGTCTGCTTCAACGGTTCGATGCCGGCTTCCTGCAGGCGCTTGCGCGCTTCGGGATCGTCCAGCATGGCGCTCACGTGCCGGCTCACCAGGGCGATGACCGCACCCGGCGTGCCGCGCGGGCCCATCAGCCCCCACCAGCTTCCCGGCTCGAAGCCCGAAATGCCCGCTTCCTCGAACGTCGGTACCTCGGGCAGGGCGGCGAGCCGCGTCTTGCGCGTGACCGCGAGGGCGCGTACCCGTCCGGCGCTCAACTGGCTGCGCATCGCCGCCAGCGCCAGAAACACGACCTGTATCCGTCCCGCCGCGAGGTCCGAAACGATGGGCGTCGTGCCCTTGTAGGTCACATGGAACATTTCAATGCCGACGACGCGGGAAAAGTAATCGGCCGAGAGGTGCAGCGGCGTACCGGCTCCGGCCGAAGCGTAATTGAGCTTTCCCGGCGCGCGCTTGGCGTAGGCGATGAATTCGCGGACGTTCGCCACCGGCAGTTCGGCGTTCACGAACAGCACATGGGGCGTCTCGTTGATGGTGGCGATCGGCACCAGATCGTTCAGCGGATCGAACGGCATGTCCTTGTAGATCCAGGGATTGATCGCGACGCATCCGACGTTGATGAGACCGAGCGTGTAGCCGTCCGCCGCGGCCTTCGCCACCGCGTCGGCGCCGATGTTGCAGGCCGCGCCCGGCCGATGTTCGAGCAGGAAGCGCCCGTTCAGCGCCCGTTCCAGATAATCCGCCGTCAGCCGGGCGATGACATCGGCGATTCCGCCCGGAGGAAACGGCACGATCACGCGAACCAGCTTGGCCGGATAAGTCTGCGCCGACGCGCTGTCCGGCAGCGCGAACCCGGACAGCGCGCCGAACGCGCTCACTGCCGCAATCAGGAATGCTCGCATGTGTTGATCCTCCCCCCTGAATCACCGTTCGATCCTCCGCGCCTGCCGGAGGCGCCATTACGTCCGCAGCGCCGTGCCTTGCCCAGGCTCCGGGAAAGCTTCTGCCGCGGGCGTTGCCGCGAAATGCGGCATCACTTCGGCGGCGAACAGCTCGAGCGAGCGCTGCGACTCTTCCAGCGACAGGTCGCCGTAGGCAAAACGGCTGACAAAATAGTTGCAGCCTGCCGCGGCGCTCTGGCGCTCGATTTCCGCACGGACCGTCGCCGGCGAGCCGCACACCATCTGGTCCAGGCCTCTCATGACGTTCAAGTCAGCCGAGTAGCGCGTGGGCAGGCCGCCATGGTCGCGCCACAGCTTGGATATGTTAGCGAACCAGGCGGCGAGCGCGCGCCCCGCGATGCGTTCGGCTTGCGCATCGGTTTCCGCGACGTAGACATGGCGCGCGATGCCGACCTTGCGCGGCGCGCCGCTCTGCGGCGCTCCGGCCCCGGCTTCCCTGTAGGCATTCACCGCGCTCCGGGTCGGCTCGCATGCCAGATTGCTCACCACGTGCATGCCCTGACGCGCCGCCCACGCGGCGCCCGGCACGCCGCCAATGCCGTACCACAGCGGCGGATGCGGCCGCTGCAGGGGCCTGAGGACCATCGGGATATCGACAAACTTGACGAAATTTCCCCGGTGCCGGACCTTGTCCGAAGTCAGGGCCGCGATCAGCACGCCATAGGCCTCCTCGAACGCATCCTGCGAGTCGAGGTGGCTGATATTGAAAAACGCCATTTCGAACGGGGAGATGCCGCGTCCGACGCCCACCTCGTAGCGGCCTCCGCTCAGGTGATCGAGCATGCAGATTTCGCACGCCAGGCGCACCGGGTTGTAGAGCGGTAGCACGTACACCAGCGGTCCGAAACGCAGCCGGCTGGTGCGTTGCGCGACGGCGGAAAGAAACACGCTTGGGGAGGGCGCCATGCCGAGAGGCGTACCGTGGTGCTCGGCCAGGTGATACGCGTACAAGCCGTGCCGCTCGTACTGCTCGATCAACCGCAGCCGCTCCTCGTAAATCTGCCGCAGCGGTGCGTTCCGGTTGTCGAGGTGGTCGAATACCCCGAACGACAGCGCGCTCATACCCGGCTCCTTCCGATGACGATAAACGATAACAGGTAACAGGTAACAATGTCAGACGCTCAGACGCGCACCGCCCAGTATCGCGCTCCCGAACCTGGGGTTCCCCGAGCCTGAGATCCCCCCAGTCTCCCCAAGCAAAGGGTAACATCGCTGCCGCGTTCGGACGTACAGTTTTGTTCTGGGGCGCAAGGTCTGGAGACGTGCACCACCGCAGGGGCGAGTTGCAAGAACCGGACCGCGCTTGGTTCAGCCAGCACCGGGCGGTGATAGGATGCGCCGCCCATGCCGGACACGCTCGTCATTCTTAAGGTACTCATCCTCGGCATCGTCGAGGGCGTGACCGAATTCCTGCCGATCTCCAGTACCGGCCACCTGATACTCGCCGGGGCGCTGCTGGATTTCAATGACGCGCGCGGCAAGGTTTTCGAAATCGTCATCCAGAGCGGCGCCATGGCGGCGGTGGTGTGGGAGTACCGCGCACGCTTCGTGGCGGCGCTTGGCGGCCTGCTGCGCGAGCGCAAGGCACAGCTCTTCTGGCTCCGGCTCGCGGTCGCGTTCATGCCGGCCGCGGTAGTGGGGCTTGCCTTCGGCGGCGCGATAAAAGCGCATCTGTTCGGGCCGGTCCCGGTCGCGCTGTCGTTCATCGCCGGCGGGATCGTGATCCTGTGGGTGGAACGACGCACGCCGCATAACATGCAAAGAGCGGCGCAGGTTCGCGTTACCGCAGTCGAGCAGATGAGCCTGCGCGATGCGCTCAAGGTGGGTTTTGCGCAATGCCTTGCGCTGATCCCTGGAGTTTCGCGATCGGGTGCCACCATCATCGGCGGCATGTTGTTCGGTCTGTCGCGCTCCGCGGCAACGGAGTTTTCGTTCTTCCTTGCCGTGCCGACCCTGGTCGCCGCCGGCAGCTACGACCTGCTGAAGCACCGCGCCTTGTTCGCGGGGAGCGATTTCGGGATGATCGCGCTTGGCTCAGCGGCCGCATTCATCTCCGCATCCCTCGTCATCCGCTGGCTGATCCGCTATGTGGCGGCGCACGATTTTCAGCCCTTCGCCTGGTATCGGATCGTGTTCGGGGCGGCGGTGCTGGCGAGCGCCTACAGCGGGCTCGTAAACTGGGGCGCGGGCTAGCTCTGCACCCAGGGCAGGCCGGCATAACGCCAGCCGGCCACGCTGTTGCGGTGCTGGCTCGCGTCTTTATCTCCCTCGAAACCCTCGAGCACGTTGTAGGCATCCTTGTAACCTGCCTCGGCCGCCGCCCGCGCGGCGCCATGCGAGCGCGCGCCTGAGCGGCAGATGAACATCACCGTCTCCTCCCTGCCCACCGCGCGCTCCAGCTGGGCGATGAAGTCCGGATTCGGCTTGTTGCCGGGGTAGGTCTGCCAGGCCACCACGACGCTACCCGGAATGCGGCCGACGTACTGCAGTTCCGGCTCGGTGCGCACATCGACCAGCTTCGCCCCGGCGCCGAGCAGGTCGTGGGCTTCCCGCGGCAGCAGCGCTCCGGCGTAGGGCAGTTGCTTTGCCTTGGCGCGCGCTTGCGCCGCGCTCTTGGGGTCTGCGGGAAGGGCTGCGGAATTTCCCTGTTTGGCTGAGTCCGGCATGATGGGCGGGATTATAGAAGGCTAGGGGGCGCGCTGCTCAAGAGTGGAGTGTCCAATGGGGTGTCCAAGGGTTGCCAGGAGGCCCCCGGCGAGTCAGCGGCCGCCTTGCACCATGGGGGTGCGCATCAGGTCGCCGCGCACCACAACGACGCAGATGGCTTAGGTACAATCCACGCGCGTTCGGACTACCCCGATGTTCCGGCGAGCCGAGTGGCATGGATCATGCTCCGCAGGGGCGTGGCCCGCCGGCTAGGCCGGCTGCGTGCTCATTCAAATACCGTTCAGGAGACTTGAAACATGGCGACGACGCCCGAAGACGTTCTAAAGCTGGTCAAGGACAAGGAGGTCAAGTTCGTTGATCTGCGCTTCACGGATACCCGCGGCAAGGAGCAGCACGTCACGGTGCCGGCCAAGATGTTCGACAAGGACAAGTTCGAAAGCGGGCACGCCTTTGACGGCTCATCGATCGCCGGCTGGAAGGGCATCCAGGCCTCCGACATGCTGCTCATGCCCGATCCCGTGACGGCCCGTCTGGACCCGTTTTCCGACGAAGCGGTGCTGAATATTTCCTGCGATGTCATCGAGCCCACGGACGGCAAGCCCTACGACCGCTGTCCGCGCAGCATCGCGAAGCGCGCCGAGGCCTATCTCAAGTCGAGCGGCCTCGGCGACATTTCGTATTTTGGCCCGGAGCCCGAGTTCTTCATCTTCGACGGCGTGACATGGAGCGTCGACATGTCAGGCTGCTTCGTGAAAATCAAGTCCGAGGAGGCCCCCTGGTCCACCGGTATCGACTATGAGTCGGGCAACATGGGCCATCGCGCCCCGGTCAAGGGGGGCTACTTTCCCGTGCCGCCCGCGGACACGCTGCAGGACATCCGCAATGCCATGTGCCTGGCCCTGGAAGAGCAGGGCGTGGAAGTCGAAGTGCATCACCACGAGGTTGCCGCGCCGGGACAATGCGAGATCGGCACCAAGTTCGCGCCGCTGGTGCAGCGCGCCGACTGGATCCAGATCCTGAAGTACACGGTGTGGAATGTGGCCGCTTCCTACGGCAAGACCGCGACCTTCATGCCGAAGCCGGTCGTCGGCGATAACGGTTCGGGCATGCACGTGCACCAGTCTGTGTGGAAGGGTGGAACAAATCTGTTCGCCGGCAACGGTTACGCCGGGCTGTCGGATTTCGCGCTCTACTACATCGGCGGCATCATCAAACATGCCAAGGCGCTGAACGCGATCACCAATCCGGGCACCAATTCCTACAAGCGCCTGGTACCGGGTTTCGAGGCGCCGATCAATCTTGCCTACTCGGCGAAAAACCGCTCCGCATCCTGCCGCATTCCCTATGTATCCAATCCGAAGGGCCGCCGCGTCGAAGTCCGCTTCCCGGACCCGACGGCGAATCCCTACCTGGCATTTGCCGCGCTGCTGCTTGCCGGCCTGGACGGGGTGCAGAACAAGATTCACCCCGGCGACCCGGTCGACAAGAACATGTACGACCTGCCGCCGGAAGAGGCGGCCAAGGTTCCGCATGTTTGCGCTTCCCTGGAGGAAGCCCTTGAGAGCCTGCGCCAGGATCACGCCTTCCTGACCAAAGGCGGCGTGTTTTCCGCGGACTTTATCGAATCCTATATCGCCCTGAAGGAAGAGGAATTGACGCGCTTCCGGATGACTACGCATCCGGTCGAGTTCGACATGTACTACAGCGCCTGACCGCGGCCGGTCTGGCGGGACGGCCTTGCCCGCCGGGGTGACGGAAGTGAGGGAAATGAAGCAGAAAAGGACGGTCAGGGACCGTCCTTTTCTTTCGTGCGGTGCGCGCCATGGCGCCTGGGAAGGCAGGGCCGGAGGATGTCTCCGGTCGCATCGGTTTGCGGAGTGCGCGGCTCGTAGCATAGACTTGAATACATTCGCAAAGAGCCTTTTCCGAAGATGCGCTGGATATACAGCTTTTTTCTCCTGCTTGCGGTGGCCGGACCTGCCAGGGCACAGGTAATCGAAATCTACAAATGCGTGGACGCGAACGGCCGGCCGCTCTACACCAGCGACAGGCGGGACATGCCGGGGAAAAAATGCGAACTCGTGTCGCGGGAGGCCGCCGCGCCGCCGGCAGCGGCTCAGGCGCCGCAAAAACCGGCGGTGAGCGCAAAGACGGCAACGCCGCCCGGCTTTCCGCGCGAGGAGGCGCGCGAGCGGGCCTCGGCCAAGGAACGGCAGCGGGAAATTCTGGAGCGCGAACTGGTGCAGGAGGAAAGCCTGCTCGCAAAGGCGAAAAAGGAGCTCGCGGACCAGGAGAATATCCGCGGCGGCGACGAGAAGAATTACGCGCGCGTCCTGGAGCGTCTGCAACCCTACAAGAACACGCTGGAAGTGCACATGAAAAACCTCGAGGCCCTGAAGCAGGAACTCGGGAAACTGCTGCGCTAAGCGCACCCGGGACGGTGCCGTCGGCGCGCGGCCTGGCAAGGATGTCGGGGCCATTCTCCGGGCTGGATCTGCTCGCTACGGCGGTTGTGGTGCTGGATGGCGGCTTTATCGTCCGGATCGCCAATCTCGCCGCCGAAAACCTGCTCGAAACCGGCGCCCGGACGCTGATCGGACATTCCTTTCCGCGTCTTCTGGATGAGGACGAGGCGGTTTCGGGCGTGCTGACGGAGGCCCTGTCGACGCACTGGGACTATTCCGCGCAGACCGTGCACTTCTCGCGGCCGGGGCGAGATTCGATGCCGCTCTCGTGCGTGGTCACGCCGACGGAGCTTCCCGACATGCCGTTTATCGTGGAGCTGCGCCCGATCGAACAGCAATTGCGGCTGGCGCGCGAAGAACGGCTCATTTCCGAACAGAGTTCCAACCGGGAGCTGATCCGCAATCTCGCGCACGAGATCAAGAATCCCCTCGGCGGTTTGCGCGGCTCAGCGCAGCTGCTGGAGCGCGAGCTGGACAAGCCTGAACTGCGCGACTACACCCAGGTGATCATCAAGGAAGCCGACCGCCTGCAGGCGCTCGTGGATCGACTGCTCGCGCCGCAGCGCACGCCCCGACTGGGGCCCGTAAACGTGCACGAGGTGCTCGAGCGGGTGCGCAGCCTGGTGCTGGCCGAGTTCGCGAGCGGCGTCGCCATTGAGCGCGACTACGACCCGAGCCTGCCGGAGCTGATCGGCGACATGGAGCAGTTGATCCAGGTGGTGCTGAATGTCGGGCGCAACGCGGCGCAGGCGCTTGCCGGGGTTTCTCCTGGCGTCCCGGGGACGGTCACCTTTCGCACCCGCGCGCTGCGTCAGATCACTATCGCGAGGCGTCGTCACAAGCTGGCATTGGAATTGCAGGTGATCGACGACGGACCCGGGATACCGGAGGAAATCCGCGAGCGCATCTTCCATCCCCTGGTATCAGGGCGGGAAGGAGGAAGCGGCCTAGGCCTCTCGCTCGCGCAGACCTTCGTCCAGTATCACCAGGGCGTAATCGAATGTGAGAGCAGGCCTGGGAGAACAGAATTCACGATATTGCTGCCCGTTTCATGAAACCGGTCTGGATTGTCGACGACGACCGCTCGATCCGCTGGGTGCTGGAAAAAGCCCTTGGCAGGGAGGGTATTGCTTTCAGCTCGTTCTCCTCGGCCCAGGAGGCGCTGGACGCGCTGCCGGACGGTCCGCCCCAGGTGCTGGTCTCGGACATCAGGATGCCCGGCCCCTCGGGGCTGGAGTTGCTGCATACGGTCAAGCAGAAGTATCCGGCGGTGCCGGTGATCGTGATGACCGCCTACTCGGATCTGGAATCCGCGGTAGCCGCTTTTCAGGGCGGCGCCTACGAATATCTGCCCAAGCCCTTCGATGTCGACCAGGCCGTCGATCTGGTGCGGCGCGCGATCGAGGAGAGCAAGCGCGAGACGGGCGCCGCGGAAACCCTCGAGGACGCGCCGGAAATCCTCGGCCAGGCAGCGGCCATGCAGGAAGTGTTCCGCGCCATCGGCCGGCTTTCCCAGTCGAGCGCCACGATACTGCTGACGGGCGAGTCGGGCAGCGGCAAAGAGCTGGTGGCGCGCGCGCTGCATCGCCACAGCCTGCGCGCCGCCAAGCCCTTCGTTGCGATCAACACCGCGGCCATGCCGAAGGATTTGCTGGAATCGGAACTGTTCGGGCACGAACGCGGTGCGTTCACAGGCGCCCAGGCGCAGCGCCGCGGCAGGTTCGAGCAGGCGGACGGCGGCACGCTGTTCCTGGACGAGATCGGGGACATGCCGGCCGATCTGCAGACGCGTCTGCTGCGCGTATTGTCGGATGGCAGTTTTTACCGCGTCGGCGGCCACCAGCAGCTGAAGGTGAACGTGCGGGTCATCGCGGCCACGCACCAGAATCTCGAGCAGCGCGTGCGCGAGGGATCGTTTCGCGAGGATTTGTTCCATCGTCTGAATGTGATCCGCATCCGCCTGCCCGCGCTGCGCGAGCGGCGCGAGGATATTCCATTGCTGGTGCCGCATTTCATGGCGCATAGCGCGCAACAGCTCGGCGTGGAGGCGAAGCGCGTCTCTCCGGCGGCGCTCGAGTACCTGAGCCGGCTGGATTTCCCCGGCAATGTGCGCCAGCTCGAGAACCTGTGCCACTGGCTCACGGTCATGGCGCCGGGCCAGGTGATCGATGTCGCCGATCTGCCCGCCGAGCTGCGCGAAGCCGCGGGCTCCGCCAGTTCGGTCGACTGGATCGTCGCGCTCGAACAGGAAGTCGAACAGCGCCTGGCGCGAGGAGAAACCGGTTTGCTGGATGCGCTCGGCCGGCAGTTCGAGCGCTCGCTGATCGAGCGCGCGCTGGCGCGCACCGGCGGGCGCCGCATCGATGCCGCCAACCTGCTTGGCATGGGGCGGAACACCATCACGCGCAAAATTCAGGAGCTCGGCATCGAAAAGGCTGCGCGCGACTGAAGGCAGGAGCACGGGAACAAGTACGGGCGGACGTTTAAAATTCCGCCCCTTTCTCACCTATAGACACGGCGCACCATGACCACATCCCTCCCCGCCGGCATGCAGATCACCGCGCCGATCACGCCCGAGTTCGCCGCGATCCTCACGCCGGAGGCGCTCGCGCTCATCGTCAAGCTGCACCGCCAGTTCGAGCCGCGCCGCCAGGAGTTGCTGGCACGCCGCGCCGCGCGCCAGAAGGAACTGGATGCCGGCAAGCTGCCGGATTTCCTGCCGGCAACGAAAGCGATCCGCGAGGGCGACTGGAAGATCGCGCCGCAGCCCAGGGACCTGCTCGACCGGCGCGTCGAGATCACCGGCCCGACCGAGCGCAAGATGGTCATCAATGCGCTCAACTCGGGAGCCGCAACCTTCATGGCGGACTTCGAGGATTCGAACTGCCCGCTGTGGAACAACCTGATAGAGGGCCAGATCAACCTGCGCGACGCGATCCGTCGCAGCATCGGCTATCAGCAGGGCGAGCGGCAGTACAGGCTGAACGACAAGACCGCAGTGCTGCTGGTGCGCCCGCGCGGCTGGCACCTGAACGAAAAGCACGTGCTGATCGACGGCAAGCCGGTCTCGGGCGGCCTGTTCGATTTCACGCTCTATTTTTTTCACAACGCGAAGGAATTGCTCGCGCGCGGCAGCGGCCCGTATTTCTACCTGCCGAAAATGGAATCGCACCTCGAAGTGCGGCTGTGGAACGATGTCTTCAAGCTCGCCCAGGACGAGCTCGGCGTGCCGCAGGGAGCGATCAAGGGCACGATCCTGATCGAAACCGTGCTGGCAGCGTTCGAGATGCACGAATTTCTGTGGGAGATCAGGGAACACTCCGCGGGGCTCAACATCGGCCGCTGGGACTATCTGTTTTCCTGCATCAAGAAGTTCCGCGCCAACCGGGATTTCTGCCTCGCCGATCGCGCCCAGGTGACCATGCTGGCGCCGTTCATGCGCGCCTATGCGCTCTCCTTGGTGAAGACCTGCCATGCGCGCGGCGCGCCGGCGATGGGCGGCATGGCGCCGCAGATCCCGGTCAAGGGCGATCCCGCGGCGAACGAAGCCGCGATGGAGAAGGTGCGCGCGGACAAGCTGCGCGAGGTGACCGACGGCTGCGACGGCACCTGGGTGGCGCATCCGGGCCTGGTGCCGATTGCAAGAGAAATCTTCGACAAGCACATGCCGCAGGCGAACCAGTACGAGCGGCAGCGGCCGGATGTGAACTTCGGCGCGCGCGACCTTCTCAACTTCCAGCCCGAGGGTCCGATCACCGAGGCGGGGCTGCGCAACAACATTTCAGTCGGCATTCAGTATGTCGGCGCCTGGCTCGCGGGCAACGGCTGCGTGCCGGTGTTCAACCTGATGGAGGATGCGGCCACCGCGGAAATCTCGCGCTCGCAGATCTGGCAGTGGATCCGCAGCGACAAGGGCAAGCTGTCAGACGGGCGCAAGGTCACCAAGGACTTGTTCCGCCAACTGCTCGCGGAGGAACTGCCGAAGGTCAAGACGCATGTCGGCGAGGCGGCGTTCGCGGCCGCGAAATACGAGGCCGGCGCGAAGCTCTTCGAGCGCATCACCACGGACGACAACTACGTCGAATTCCTCACGCTGCCAGCCTACGAGCAGATCGAGTGAGTTTTTGAGGTTTGTTTTCGCCGATTTCACCAAGATAGTAACATATAGGTTACTATCTATCCCGCTTTGCCGCTCCGGGCTTGGCAGGGGAATCAGGGCGCCTGTGGCGTTGGCGGCAGCCTTCGAGCGAACGCTCGCTAGACGTTAAACAGCAATTGCGCGGGTAACCCCGCGCCGTTGCTCATAATGTGCCTGCTGCTGTGCATTTTGTACCCACTTTCATACCCGATTTCCAACAGCCGCAGCGCCTCGCGCACGACTTCGCAGGCCGGCGTGTACAGAGCAGACCTTGTCGATCCGGGCGCCTTTGGCATATTATGCCAACATTCACCAATCCTCGCGAGACTCCCATGCCGACCCGCAATGTCGTCCTCACCGACCACCAGGCACACCTCGTCGAAAAGCTTGTGTCCACCGGACGCTACCAGAACGCAAGCGAAGTGTTGCGCGAAGGGCTGCGTCTGATCGAAGATCGCGAAGCGCAGGACAGTGCCCGACTCCACGCGCTGCGCGAGGCCGCCCGCGTCGGGATGGCCGACATCGACGCCGGACGCTTTCGCAGCTTCGAATCGCCCGCCGCGCTCAGCCGTCATTTGACCGCGATTGCCGATAAGGCGATCGGCGGGAAGCCGGCGACACGCTCGAAGTGAGCGCAGGGGCGCGCAGCTGGACGGTCCGCCTGACGGCGGCCGCCGAGGCCGACTTCGGGGAAATCCTGCGCTGGACGGTGGACCAATTCGGCGAAGCACAAGCGCGCATCTACGCCGAAACGATTTCGGCGGCGCTGAATGATCTGGCCGCCGGTCCGGCAATCGTCGGTGCAAGAAAGCGAGATGACATCCTGAAAGGTATTTTCACGCTTCACGTCGCCCGCAAGGGCCGGAAGGGGCGTCATTTCGTCATGTTCCGCGTCGGGCGCGCTCCGAACCGCGAGGTGATCGAAGTCCTGCGCCTCCTTCACGACGCCATGGATCTGCAGCGCCATCTGCCCCCGGCCGAAGAAAGTTCGTAGGACGCTTGCACAACGTCGCATTACAGATCCGGGGCTCCTGCTACCCTTGCTAATTCTGCTACCGATCAGCGTTCGCGCCGGGCGACGGTAGCAAGAGCAGCAACAGTAGCAACACCCTCCGGTGTCGAAATCGAATTGTCGAAGGTCACTCCCGTCGACCAGCGGCGCCGGCTTTGACTGGGACGACGGCAACGCCCGCAAGAACGAGAAGCACGGCGTCACCCAGTCCGAGGCCGAGGAGATGTTTTTCAACCAGCCGTTGCTGCTGCTGGAAGATGCACGCCATGGCGGGCAGGCATCGCGATTTCATGCGTTGGGCAAAACGCATGAAGGCCGGACGTTGCACATTACATCCGATGTGTGGTTCGCCCCGATCGCAGCCAAGCGATCCTTCTTGATCGCTTGGGACTCAAACTTCCGGAGCGCCTCCGAGCACCGCAGACCGTCAAAATGTAGTGGCGACTTCGGACCTTATATCCTTGATCTACCGAGATTCACACCCTTGAACTGTGGAAGTTGGGCTAGAGATGAGTGTTTGTGTCGCTGTTTCGCTTAAAACATATGTAAACCGCCACTTATTGCGCTGCGCTGCTTCAGACAGGCGGCAGTTCCTTGAACGGATTGAAGATCTTCAAGCCGGGCCGGCGAAAGTCCCTGTCGTTGCCCGTGGCGATCGTCAGGCCGTGACGCCGCGCGGTGGCGGCGATGTAGCCGTCTTCCACGGGCATCCGCTTACCTTGCTTTTCCAGCAGGCGTTCCTGATCGGCCCACACATGCGCGACGGAAACGTTGAAACCAAGAATTCGACCGCCGAGCGCATCGACCAGCCGCCTCAGCCAATCCTGCAAATCGCGGCGCTGGCGACCCTCCTTCGAGCGCACCCAGTACGCGAGCTGAGCGATGACGATGGCGCTAGTGAAGCACCGGTCGCGCTCTTGGTGCAGCCAGGCGATCACGCGGGCGTCCCCCTGGCGTTTGGCCGGCTGGCAGATTACATCGGTATCAAGCAGCCAGTTCAAATCCGCCGGCGCCTCGCGGGCTCCCTCCGGCGAGGCGGCAGATCGTCCATGCTCACCGGGCACTCACTCAGCACGGCAAGCCAGTCACCTGTGCCCGCGATGCGGCGGAACACGAGCTCGTTCTCTTCAGCATCGAAACGGGCCTCGAAGGTATCTCCGGGCAAAGCCGGGGCAAGACCTGCGGGGACGGTCAGACGGCGCTTGGCATCAAGGGTCAGGATCATGGTGGGATTGTCCCACCATGCGATCAAAAGGTCAATTTTCGATCCGCCAGTGCGGGTCACAGCGCCGCCGGCCGGAATGCCGTCCAGGTGGAGCAGGTAAGTCGAGTCGCCCTTGCCGTTCTTGCCCGCGGCATCGCAGCGGTGAATGCTGCCGTCGGCGATGATGCGCTCGGGCGGAACGATGTCGCGCGCGGCGAGCGCCGCCCGAAACCGGTCAATGACCTCGGCCGCGGCGGGGACCGTCGCCAGGCGCGGCCGCCCGGCCATTGCAATTGCGTCGGCAGCCATGCATACGCGTCGTCACGCCGCCTGCCGGCCACCGTCCCGGGCGATCTTCACCCGAGTCGCGATCCAATCGCTCACGTCCGATTCGAGCCACCCGACCGCGCGCGGACCGAGCGGCACGGGCTTCGGGAAAACGCCGTCCTTGATGTATTGATAGATCGTGCTGCGCGAAAGCCCTGTGCGTGTCTCGACCTGTTTGTGTCGAAGGAATGCAGGCTCCCGCTGGATACTCTGCGCCATGTTCGTCACCTCGCGGCTGGTAGTGGAAGACGGCAATATCCTTCCACGCCGCGCGGCCTTTGTGGGCCCGAATCGGAGCCTCGATGAGGCCTCGAAAACCCCTTGATCTGCATCCAGCTCGACGCGCAGCACCGCGTACTTGCCATTGAGGAGCTTTTCCGGGGCACGCTGACACAAGCTAGCGTCTATCCGCGCGAAGTCGTCAAAGCGAAGGAAGACGGGCGCCGGCGGGCAGTGGCGATCAATCCTGCGCTGCTGAATGGCCGGGGGTGATCTTCGGCAATCGGGTTTTGACACCAGAGGGTGTTGCTACTGTTGCTATTCTCGCTACCGTCGCCAGGCGCGAACGCTGATCGGTAGCAGGAGTAGCGAGAGTAGCAGGGGGTTCCGGGTCGGAAACCGCGAATTTTCGAGTCGAACTTCTGTCATGGTGTGCTGCGGCCATCGCCTAAGGGCGATATTATTAACTTATAACATTTGGACGATATTAAAATCGTCATAAAGCGATATATTTACAATATCACCTGAAGGCGATAACATGCGCCAATGGACTACCCGATTCGTTTCCCAGACCAGATCAGGCAACAGCTGCGCGCGCTGCGCAAGACCAAGGGCCTGACCCAGACGCAGCTTGGCAAGTTGCTGGGCATTGGACAGGTTCGCATTGCTGAAATCGAGCGGGACCCCTCGGTTGTGAGTGTCGCGCAACTGTTCAAGCTGCTCACCGCCCTGGACGCACACATCGTGCTGCGTGATTCGCGGCCTGACGACGCGGCCAAGCCGGACACGACGCCGAAAGGCTCCTGGTGAGCACCGAGCTCAACGTCTGGATGAACGGCGAACTGGTCGGGGTGTGGTCGCGGACCCGCACTGGCGGTCATCGCCTGACCTATGAGGAAACCTGGCTGCATTCCCCGCGGCGGCGCTCGCTTTCGTTGTCACTCCCCATCGGCCCGTCTCGCGAGATTACCGGAGCATCCGTATCGAGCTACTTCGAGAATCTGCTGCCCGAAAACGACAACATCCGCCGCCGGCTCAGCGCGCGCTTTCACACCCGCGGCACCGAAGCGTTTGAACTGCTGACTGCCATCGGGCGCGATTGCGTAGGCGCCGTTCAACTGCTGCCCCCGGGGACTGCTCCAGAAGGATTCGACCGGGTTGATGGCGTGCCCGTCGACGATGTCGAAGTCGAGCGTCTTCTTCGCAGCGTCACCGCCGAACCATTGCCCGGCACGAACGAAGATCCCGATGAGTTTCGCATTTCGATAGCGGGCGCCCAGGAAAAGACGGCCCTCCTGTGCCAGCACGGAAAGTGGTTCCGCCCAAGGGGAGCAACCCCGACGACTCATATATTGAAGTTGCCGCTCGGCGTGGTCGGGGGAGGGCTGCAGCTCGACATGTCGGAGTCGGTCGAGAATGAATGGCTTTGCGCGCAGATTCTTCGCGAGCTTGGCTTTTCAGTGGCGAAAACCGAAATGCCGGTCTTTGGCGCGCAGAAGGTGCTTGTCGTCGAGCGCTTCGATCGCCAGTGGATGGACGAGCGATGGATCGCGAGGCTGCCCCAGGAAGATTTTTGCCAGGCGCTCGCGGTACCGCCTGACAGAAAATACGAATCCGACGGCGGACCCGGAATAGAAGACGCGTTGAAACTGCTCTCCGGTAGCGCCTCTCCCAACGCGGACCGCGAGCAGTTCCTGTTGGTGCAACTGGCCTTCTGGCTGCTGGCCGCCACAGATGGGCACGCGAAGAACTTCTCCGTATTCCTCAACGCAGGTGACAGCTATCGCCTGACGCCGCTCTACGACGTGCTCTCGGCCTGGCCCGTCATCGGTCACGGCACCAATTCGCTTTCGCCGCAGAAAGCGCGGCTGGCGATGGGCCTGCGTGCCAAGAACATGCATTACAGGCTGAGGGAAATTCGCGCTCGCCACTATCGCGAACTGGCCGACAAGAGCGGCGTACCGCCTGTGTGGGACAAGATGCAGGCGTTGATCGAAAATGTCCCGCCATCACTCGCAGCGGTGGAAAAGCGCCTTGCATCAGACTTCCCCCGGATTCTGTGGGAGCGAGTTTCAAACGGCATGCTCTCCCAGGTGGACGTTTTCAAGAATGAGACTCTTGGGGCCCGAGATCCGAAATGAGTTGGCTCCCGTGAGCGGAAATACGGCGCAGAGCCGGATGGCGAAAGGTTTCGCCCCTGTTCTCATTCCCCACGGGCACCTTCTCCCGGAGCGCGGTGACGAGTGGGCGCCTCTCGAACCCGAAGCCGCCCTTCAGTTGCAAGAGTCCTTCGACCGGGGAACAGGACACGGTTTACTGACGCCGGGTGCGGCGCTCGTCGGCGTGCCGCTGCCTTCGGCATTCGGCTACTGGCGCGATCTTTCCGCCCGCTATGTGACCGACACGGCAGGCCACTCCGACAAAATTATCCGGCGCCTGGAGCGCGACATCTTTCCGTGGCTCGGCGGCCGGCCCATCGCCGAAATCACCGCGCCTGAGCTGCTCGCCGTATTGCGCCGCATCGAAAGCCGAGGCGCCATCGAAACCGCGCACCGCGCGCAGCAGAACTGCAGCCAAGTGTTTCGCTACGCCGTCGCCACGGGCCGCGCGGAGCGCGATCCGACCGCTGACCTGCGCCCCCGGTGGCCACCCAAATTCCCCCTGCGCGGCGCGCTCACGAATTCTTCGTCCCCCTTCGAAACAAGATAGAGCATCGACACATTCCCGCGCTGGACGCCTCCATCTTCGGAGAATGCCAGGCCCTTCTTCTTAATTTCGATGCTCTTCTTAGCGCCGAGTTTGGCGGCAGGTACTCTTGCTACCGTCGCACGGCGCGTACGCTGATCGGTAGCAGAAGTAGCAAGGGTAGCAGGGGGTGTCCGGGTCGGAAAATGCGTTTCGATTGGGAATTCCGCCGAGTGACCGCCCGGCGAAGGACGACGTGTTCGGCAATCCGCTTGACGAGTGTTGGTAAATATGCCAACATTCGAAGCGAAATGGCCAGAAGAGAATGAGACCAGCGCGGCCGGTATCCTGGCTCACGCCTGCGAGAAAAGCCTTTGAGGCATTTCCCGGCGGCGCGCGGCAGAGCGTGATCGATGCTTTGAGCGTTGCCGCCGAAGGTGGCATGGCGGGAATCGCCAAGCCGATGAAAGGCCTCGGGTCGGGGGTGTTTGAGGTTGCGTTGCCGTTCCGGGGCAGTGCCTTTCGGGTGGTCTATGCGGTGCAGCTCGGGGACGAGCTGTGGGTGGTCCATGCGTTTCAGAAAAAGTCGACGCAAGGCATCAAGACCCCGAAACACGAGATCGACTTGATCAAGGACCGGTTGAAGCGACTTAAGGAGATGCTGCGATGAAAAAGGAACCGCTTGAGCTTATCCGCGGGAGCGGAAACATCTATCGGGACTTCGACGTGCCGGATGCCGACGTTCGCCAGTTGAAGGCGATCCTGGCGACAGAGATCATCAAGACGCTCGACAAAAAGGGGCTCACTGTAAGAAAGGCGCAGAGCCTCACCGGGATCGATGCCGGAGATTTCTCGCGCGTTCGAAACGCGGATTTCCGGCGCATCAGCGTCGAGCGCCTCATGGCGATGATCAACGGGCTCGGCTCACGCGTTGAAGTGGCGGTGAAGGTGAGCCGATCAGAAGTGAGGCACGCAGCGTTGGCGTCCTGACGCGAATGAACAGGACGCTCGAGGAGGCGAAGAAGCTTGTTGCCTGTCCGCTCGGCCGGCAAATGGAGATGTTCCCCGGCTCTTTTGCTCGTTGACCGGCAGTTTCAATCGCCGGTCGAGATACGCGGTGATACTCGTCTTGACGCGCTCGCCCGCCCGTTGACCCGGGGCACCAGGCCCAGATAGGCCATGAGCTGCCGGGCCGAGCCGAAGCGGGTGAGATCGCCCAGTTCGGCGACGAGCGTCACGGCATGCACGAACTGGATGCCGCGCATCGCCTGCAGCGCTGCCACCACCGGGGCGAAGCGCCAGGTGAGAGCCTCGGTCTGGATCGCCCGGGTGAGCCGCTCGATCCGTCCCGTGGCCTGACTCTGCTGGTGCTCGCGGACGGTTTCGGATGCCCCATATTGAGCGCCGGCGGATTCCTGAACGAGTTCGCCGAACGCCGAAATCGCCTCAGGCCGCCTGCTTGAGCATCAGCGCCTTGTCGGTCGCCTCCCAGGTGAATTCAGGCTCGTCGCGCCCGAAGTGGCCGTAGGAGGCGGTCTTCTCATAGATCGGACGCAGCAAGTCGAGCATCTTGATGATGCCCTTGGGACGCAGGTCGAAGTTGGCGAGAACCAGCTTCGACAGCGCCTCGTCCGACATCTTGCCGGTGCCCTGGGTGGTCACCATGACGCTGGTGGGCTGGGCGACGCCAATCGCATAGGAGACCTGGACGAGGCAGCGCTGCGCGAGGCCCGCGGCCACGATATTCTTTGCCACGTAGCGCGCCGCGTAGGCCGCCGAACGGTCCACCTTTGAGGGATCCTTGCCGGAGAACGCGCCGCCGCCGTGCGGCGCGGAACCACCGTAAGTATCGACGATGATCTTGCGCCCGGTGACCCCGCAATCGCCCTTCGGGCCGCCGATTTCGAAGGCCCCGGTCGGGTTGACCAGGTATTTCACGTCGCCCTTCAGCATGTTTTTCGGCAGCACCGGCTTGATGATCTCCTCGATCACGGCCTCGGTCAGTTTCTTGTGATCGATCCCGGGCGCATGCTGGGTGGAGAGCACGACTGTTTCAATGGAGTCCGGACGGTCGTTGATGTAGCGGATGGTGACCTGGGATTTCGCGTCCGGGCGCAGCCACTTGAGGCGCCCGTCGCGTCTTACTTCGGACTGGCGCTCCACCAGCCGGTGCGCGAGATAGATCGGCATCGGCATCAGGCCCTGGGTCTCATCGCAGGCGTAGCCGAACATCAGGCCCTGGTCGCCCGCGCCCTGGTCGAGATCGAGGCCCTTGCCTTCGTCCACACCCTGGGCGATGTCCGGCGACTGCTGGCCGTAGGCGATCAGGATGGTACAGGTGTGGGCATCGAAACCGAGCGCGCTCTCGTTGTAGCCGATACGCCGGATGGTATTGCGCGCGACCGAATCGAAACTGATCTGCGCGTCGGTCGTGATCTCGCCGGCGAGCACCACGAGGTTGTCCTTGACCAGGGTCTCCGCTGCGACGCGGGCGCGGGGGTCTTTGGCTAGAATCGCATCCAGTATGGCGTCCGAGATCTGGTCCGCGACTTTGTCCGGATGACCTTCGGAGACCGACTCGGACGTAAACAGGTAATCGCTCATTTTGCGCTGCGCCTTTTGTATGCCGGAGGCCCGGGCTGGGCGGTCGGTGGTTCCAAGAGGCCGCAAGGATATCAAAGATTGTCTGCCCTCCATAGCGCGTCCCGAATGCTGCAGAGCCGACCCTAGATGCCTCTTGTGGCGAGCCCGCTGTTCCGGCTTTGCGCCGCGCTGCCGCTCGGCGTGCTGCATGCGCTCGGCACGCTGCTGGGCTGGGCCATGTATCTGGGCTCGCCCGTCTACCGGCGCAATCTGCGCGCGAACCTCGCGCAGGCCGGGATAGGCGACGCGGCCACGCGCCGCGCAGCCATCACCGCGGCCGGCAAGATGCTCGCCGAGCTGCCCGCGATCTGGTTGCGCCCAAAAGAAGAGGTGCTCGGCTGGGTGCGGCGCATCGAGGGCGAAGAGGCGCTGCTTGAGGCACGCCGCGAGGGCAAGGGCATTGTTTTCCTGACGCCGCACCACGGTTGCTTCGAAATCACGGCGCAGGCGGCGGCGGCGCGTTTTCCGATCACCGTGCTGTACCGCGCGCCGCGCCTTCGATTTCTGCAGCCTTTTGTCGAACGCGGCCGCTCGGGCGCGAATCTGCGCCTTGCCGGCGCGGATTTCGGCGGTGTGCGCGATCTGCTCGGCGCGCTGAAGCGCGGCGAAACCATCGGCATCCTGCCCGACCAGGTGCCGGGCGAGGGCGAGGGCGCCTGGGCGGACTTTTTCGGCCGCCCCGCGTACACGATGACGCTTGCCATGCGGATGGCGGCGCGCCCGGACAGCGCGACCTTTCTTGCGTTCGGCGAGCGCCTGCCGCGCGCTGCGGGTTTCGTGATCCACCTGCGGCGCCTGGGCAGTCCCCTGGATGGCGAGACGCCGGAGCGCCATCTGAACCGCGCCCTCGAATCCCTGGTGCGCGAATGTCCCGCGCAATATCTGTGGGGTTACAACCGCTACAAGCCGCCGCGCCCCAGCCGCGCGATGAAAAAACCCGCATGACAAATCTCCTGTTCGCGCTGATGTGGCTGGTGCATTTCCTGCCGTTGCGCGCAATCGCCGGCATCGGCAACGCGGCCGGCACAGCAGTTTTCTGGCTGGTGGCGGAGCGGCGCCGCGTCACGCGCATCAATCTCGAAAAATGCTTTCCGCACATGCCGGCTGCCGAACGCGAGCGTCTTGCGCGCGCGCACTTTCGTGCCTTCGGACGCAGCTTCGTCGAGCACGGCCTGTGGTGGTGGGCCTCTCGCGAACGCATCGAGCGCCTGGTCCAGGTGGAAGGGCTGCAGCACCTGCGCGCCTGCGCGGGCAAACCGGCGATCGTGCTTATCCCGCATTTCGTCGGCCTGGACGCCGCCGCGACGCGTCTGTCTGCAGAAGGCAACGGAGTCGGCATGTATGCGCAGCAAAAGGACGCGCGCTTTGCGGCGCTGCTCGCGCGCGGGCGCAGCCGCTTCGGCGAACAGATCCAGGTTTCGCGCCAGGAGGGCGTGCGAGCGCTGCTGCGCCATATGCGCGCCGGACGGTCACTCTACTACCTGCCGGACCAGGACTTCGGCCCGCGCGATTCGATTTTCGTGCCATTTTTCGGCGTCCAGGCGGCGACTATTCCGGCGCTTGCGCGCATCGCCCGCCTTGCCAACGCGCATGTCCTTCCCTGCATCGTGCGCATGCTTCCCAGGGGAGAGGGATATCGAATTCGCATCGAGCCGCCCTGGGCGGACTTTCCGACGGCCGATCCGGTCGCGGACACCCTGCGCATGAATGCTTACATCGAAGCGCGCGTGCTCGAGATGCCGGAGCAATACTTCTGGATGCACAAACGCTTCAAGACCCGACCGCCCGGCGAGGCCCGCTTTTACTGAGGCGGCAGCAACGCGCGCAGCCTAGAATGCAGGCGTGAGCGGGATCGGCCGGACATCGCAATGAAGTCTTCTGAACTATCGGTACTCTGATGCGCCAGGCCTTCACCAAGATGCACGGCGCGGGCAACGATTTCGTCGTCATCGACGCGACGCAAGAAGAGTTCGTGCTTGGCGCGGCGCAGCTGCGCCGTCTGGCCGACCGGCATTTCGGGGTCGGCTGCGATCAGGTGCTCGTGGTCGAGCGCAGCGGCCAACCGGGCGTGGACTTCCGCTACCGGATCTTCAACGCCGACGGCGGCGAAGTGGAGCAATGCGGCAACGGCGCGCGCTGTTTCGTGCGCTATGTGCATGATAAGGGCCTGAGCTCGAAACGTGAGATCAGGGTTGAAACGCTTTCCGGAACGATCGTGCCAAGGCTGGAGCCGGATGGCGAGATCGCCGTGGACATGGGCGCGCCGATCTTCGACCTGGCGCGCGTGCCGTTCCGAACTGATCATCCCGGCATGCTGCAGCACATCCTGATCGGGCAACGCGATCTCGAGATCGCGGTTCTGTCGATGGGAAATCCGCATGCGGTGCAGGTCGTCGATGACATCGAGTCCGCGCCGGTGGCGACCGAAGGGCCGCTGATCGAAATGCACGCCGCCTTTTCGCGGCGCGTGAATGCCGGCTATATGCAGATCCTAGCGCGCGGTCGCATCGCCTTGCGGGTCTGGGAGCGCGGCGCCGGGGAGACGCTTGCTTGCGGCACCGGCGCCTGCGCCGCGGTCGCGTCCGGCATCGCGCGCGGCATGCTGGATGCCCGTGTGCGCGTCGACACGCGCGGCGGCGCGTTGACCGTCACCTGGACAGGCGGGGAAAATCCGGTGTGGTTGAAAGGCCCTGCCGAGACTGTATTCGAGGGCAGTGTCGATCTCTAGCCGCCGGGAAGCGAGGGACTGCTCGCCCCTCGCGCTCCTCCGATGCCAGTGGCCGACGTGGAATTCCTTGCAATGCAGTACCATGGCGCCGCAACGCAACGTATCCTGGGTTACACGATGACTCCCGAAGACATCAAGCAGTATCTGCAGACCCACCCCGAGTTTTTCGAGCAGCATCCGCAGTTGCTCGAATCGATACAGGTACCGCATCCCTACGGCGGACGGGCGATTCCGCTGTCGGAGCGCCAGCTCCTGACCCTGCGGGAGAAATCCAAACTGCTGGAATCGAAGCTCTCCGAGCTTATTCAGTTCGCCGAGGAAAACGACGGCATAAGCGAAAAGGTGCACCGCCTGGCGGCTGCCCTGGTCGGCGCGCGCGATTTTCCGGCGCTTACGCAGTCGCTCTACCTGCACCTGCGCGAGGACTTCGCGGTACCGCATGCCTCGCTGCGGGTCTGGGGGAAGGCCGTGCCGGCGGACTTTTCCGAAGCCTCCGCGGTCACCGAGGCGCAGCGGCGCGATGCCGAAACGTTGGGCGATCCGCGGTGCGGGCCGGCGGCGAGCAGTCCGTTCGTGGACTGGTTCGGCGACGCTGCCGCGCATGTGCGTTCCGTCGCTTTGGTTCCGCTTGGCGATTCTCCGGTGTTCGGACTGCTTGCGCTGGGTAGCGAGGACGCCGAGCGCTTCTATGCGGAGATGGGTACGGTGTACCTGCGCCGTATCGGCGAGTTGTGCGCGGCGGGCGTGGCAGCCCGGCTTTGAGTTCGCGGCGGCCGGCGCGCGCCGCGGGCGAAATATCGTCTTGGCGCGATCACCCGGACCGGCTGCTTATCGATGCCTACCTGGATATGCTGACGCACCAGCGCAGGTTGGCCGGTGGAACGCTCGCGAACTATCGGCGCGATCTGGGCGCCCTCGCGCGCCTGCTTGGCAATACGCCGCTGCGTGAACTGGATATCCAGCAGGTGCGGCGTTTCCTCGGCAAGCTGCATGGCGGGGGTGCGGGCGGGCGGACACTTGCGGGAACCCTGTCCGCATGGCGCGGCCTGTTCCGCTGGCTGGTGCGCCATCGCGGCTACAAGTCGAATCCCTGTCAAAGTGTGCGCGCGCCGCGTTCGGCCAAACCCCTGCCGAAGGCCCTGTCAGTGGAGGCGGTACAGCGCCTGCTGGGCACTGAAACGCAGGGCGCGGCTGGGACTGAAACTCAGGCCGAGCCGCAGACGCTGCGCGATCAGGCCATGTTCGAACTGATGTATTCGTCCGGATTGCGCCTCGCGGAACTGGTGGGGCTCGACTACGCCTCGGGCGGGCTCGATCTGGCGCAGGGGGAAGTAACCGTTCTCGGCAAAGGCAGCAAATTGCGCAATGTGCCCATCGGTGCAGTGGCGGGTACAGCGCTCGCAAGCTGGCTGAAGGTGCGCCCGCAACTCGCGGACCCAGGAGAGAGCGCCCTGTTCGTCGGCAAGCGCGGACGGCGCATCGCGCGCAGCGAGGTGAATCGCAGGCTGAAGGAGATGGCGCGCGCGCGCGGCATGGATGCGAGGCTTCATCCCCACATGCTCAGGCATTCGTTCGCCACGCATTTGCTGCAGTCATCGCAGGATCTGCGCGCGGTCCAGGAAATGATGGGACACGCGAGCATATCAACGACGCAGGTGTACACGCACCTGGATTTTCAGGCGTTGGCAAAAGTGTACGACGCCGCGCATCCGAGAGCGAGGAAGCGTCAGTTATCCCAGGGCAATGCCGCCCTGGGGATGGCCAGGAAGAAACCTTGACTGCGAAATCCACGAACGCCGCGATTGTCCTGACACTGGGGCGTGAAAAGTCGCTGCGGCGCCACCACCCCTGGATCTACTCGGGCGCGGTGAAGCAGGTCCTGGGCGATCCCGCGCCGGGAGATAGCGTGGAAGTGCGCGTCGAAGGCGGAGGGGGCGGGGTGCTGGCGCGCGCCGCCTACAGCCCCGCTTCGCAGATCCGGGCGCGCGTATGGAGCTTCAAGCAGGACGAAAAAATCGATGCTGCGTTCTTTCGCGGCAGGATCGAGCGGGCCCTGGAACTGCGCGCCTCGTTGCCCGTTGCGACGCACACCAATGCGATGCGCCTCATTCATGGTGAATCCGACGGCTTGCCGGGACTGGTGGTGGATCGCTATGCGGACGTGCTGGTGGCGCAGTTTCTCTCCGCCGGCGCGGAGCGCTGGCGTGAAACGCTGCTGGATGCGCTCGTGGAACTCAGCGGCTATGACACGATCTACGAGCGCTCGGATTCGGAAGTCCGAACGCTGGAGGGTTTGCGCCCGCGCACCGGTTTCGCGCGCGGCAACCGCGCGGCGCGCCGCTGTCCGATCGTGGAGTACGGCTTGAATTTCCGCGTCGACGTGGAACAGGGACAGAAGACCGGTTTCTTCCTCGATCAGCGTGAAAACCGGCAGAGGATCCGGCAACTGGCCTCGGGACGCGCGGTCCTGGATGCGTTCTGCTACACGGGAGGATTTTCGCTTGCTGCGCTCGCCGGAGGGGCCCGCGAAGTGCTGGCTCTGGACAGCTCGGCGCCCGCGCTCGCGGTGGCGCGCGACAATCTGGCCGCGAATGCGCTTGATGCGCAGCGTATCCGGTTCGACGAAGCGGATGTGTTCGCGCATCTGCGCACGCTGCGCGATCGAGCCAGGACATTTGACCTGGTGGTGCTGGACCCGCCGAAATTCGCCCCGACCGCCGCCCAGGTGAAGAATGCCGCGCGCGCCTACAAGGATATCAACCTTCTGGCGCTCAAGCTGCTGTCCCCAGGCGGGCTGCTCGCCACCTTCTCGTGTTCCGGCGGCGTGAGCGCGGAGCTGTTCCAGTCGATCCTGGCCGGCGCTGCACTGGATGCCGGCGGCGGGGCGAAGATCATCGAACGTTTCGGACCGGCCGCGGATCATCCGGTCGCCCTGGAGTTTCCCGAAGGGGATTACCTGAAGGGGCTGCTGATAGTGCGCAGCTGAGCACCCGGCGGGTAAAATGGCGGGTTCACCCAGCCTCAGGCGATATTCATGCATCAGGAGCAGCAGGAGCCCATGATTCCGGTCACCATCCTGACCGGCTTTCTCGGCAGCGGCAAGACGACGCTGCTAAACCGCATCCTCAAGGAAGACCACGGCCAGCGCATCGCCGTGATCGAGAATGAGTTTGGCGAGGTCGGGGTCGACAACGAGATTCTCGAGCGCACCGAAGAACAGATCATCGAGACCAACAACGGCTGCATCTGCTGCACGGTGCGCGGCGATCTGGTGCGCATTCTCGGCACGCTCAAGGACCGGCGCGAGAAGGGCGAGCTCAAGTTCGATCGCGTGATCATCGAGACCACCGGTATGGCCGATCCGGGGCCGGTGGCGCAGACCTTTTTCACCGACGAGCAGGTTGCCGGGTACTACCTGCTGGATTCCATCCTGACGCTGGTCGATGCGAAGCACGCCGAGGCGCAGTTGAGTGAGTTCCGCGAGGCTCAGCAGCAGATCGGGTTCGCCGACCGCATTCTGATGTCGAAAACCGACCTAGTCAGCGACAGCGACGCGGACAAGCTCACCGCGCGCATCCGGCGCATGAACCCGCGCGCACCGGTGCGCCGGGTCAACTTCGGCGCAGCGCCGATCAAGGAGTTGCTCGACCTGCGCGGCTTCAACCTGAACGCGATACTCGAACTCTCGCCGGATTTTTTGGTCGATGCGGAGCACGGCCATCACGACGAAGTCGAATCCTTCGTGTTCCGCGCCAGCAAGCCGTTCGACGAGGTCAAGCTGAATCAGTTTCTGTCCGGCATGATTCAGATCTACGGGCCGGACATGCTGCGCTACAAGGGCGTGCTGTGGCTGAGGGGAAATCCGAAGCGGGTCGTTTTTCAGGGCGTACATCAGCAGATGGCCGGCGACGAAGCCAAGCCCTGGGGCAAGGACAAGAAGGAATCCATCCTGGTCTTCATCGGCAAGAGCCTGCCCAAGGACCTGTTCTTGGCCGGGCTGGAGGAGTGCCTCGCCGGATAGGCGGGTTGCCCGATCCGGTATTCGTATTCTGATGGAAACCCTGCACGGCACAACCATCCTCTCGGTTAGGCGCGCAAACTCGGTCGCCCTTGGCGGCGACGGTCAGGTGACGCTCGGAAATGTGATTGTAAAGGGCGGCGCGCGCAAGGTAAGGCGCCTGTATCACGATCGCATCCTGGCCGGCTTTGCGGGAGGCACGGCCGATGCCTTTACGCTTTTCGAGCGCTTCGAGGCGAAACTCGACAAGCACCAGGGCAATCTGATGCGCTCCGCAGTGGAGCTTGCCAAGGACTGGCGCTCCGATCGCATTCTGCGCCGACTGGAGGCGATGCTCGCGGTTGCCGATCGCGAGCATTCGCTCATCATTACCGGACAGGGCGATGTGCTCGAACCGGAACACGGCATCGTGGCGATCGGATCGGGCGGTGCTTTTGCGCAGAGCGCCGCGCGGGCGCTGGTTGAGAATACCGGCCTGTCGGCGCACGACGTGGTGGAAAAGGCACTCGCGATCGCGGCCGAACTTTGCATCTACACCAACGACCAGCGCACGATCGAGGTGCTCGAATGATGACGCCCCCGGAGATCGTGCACGAACTGGACAAGTACATCGTCGGCCAGGACAACGCGAAGCGAGCCGTCGCGATCGCGCTGCGCAACCGCTGGCGCCGACAGCAGGTCGCGGAGCCGCTGCGCAGCGAAATCACGCCCAAGAACATACTCATGATCGGCCCGACCGGGGTCGGCAAGACAGAGATTGCGCGCCGGCTTGCCAGGCTTGCCGATGCACCGTTCATCAAGGTCGAGGCGACCAAGTTCACCGAGGTGGGCTACGTCGGGCGCGATGTCGACACCATCATCCGCGACCTCGTGGAGGTGTCCCTGAAGCAGGTACGCGAACAGGCGACGCGCAAGGTGCGCGCGCGCGCCGAGGATGCAGCCGAGGAGCGGATTCTGGACACGCTGCTGCCGGGTGCCCGCGGGACGGGCTTCCCCGGCGAGCGCGAGCCGGTGGCGGCAGAGAGCGCAACCGAGAGCACGACACGCCAGAAGTTTCGCAAGAAGCTGCGCGAGCGCGAACTGGACGAGCGCGAGATCGAAATCGAGGTGAACGCGAGCGCGCCGCAGATGGAGATACTGGCTCCACCAGGGATGGAGGAGCTGACCAGTCAGATCCAGGGCATGTTTCAGAATATGGCAGGCGGCCGGCGCAAAACCCGCAAGCTCAGGATCCGCGAGGCGCGCGAGGCCCTTATCGAGGAGGAGGCCGCGCGGCTGGTGGGTGATGACGACCTGAAGGCGAGGGCGCTCGCCAACGTCGAGCAGAACGGCATCGTTTTTCTCGATGAGATGGACAAGATCACGAGCCGCAGCGAGATGGCCGGTCCGGATGTCTCGCGCCAGGGGGTGCAGCGCGATCTGCTGCCGCTGGTCGAGGGCACCACGGTGTCCACCCGCTACGGCATGGTGAAAACCGACCACATCCTGTTCATCGCTTCGGGCGCCTTTCACCTGGCGCGGCCCTCGGACCTCATTCCCGAGCTGCAGGGCCGCTTTCCGATCCGGGTGGAGCTGGCGGCGCTGTCAGTCGGTGATTTCGAGCGCATTCTCACCGGTACGGACGCGAGCCTGCTCAAGCAATACCAGGCGCTGGTGCAAACCGAGGGCGTCCGGGTGGATTTCCAGCCCGCAGCGATTCGCAGGCTGGCGGAAATCGCCCACGCGGTAAACGAGCAGACCGAGAACATCGGCGCGCGGCGGCTCCATACCGTGCTGGAGAAGCTGCTCGAAGACGTGTCCTTCGATGCCGGGCAGCGCGGACCCGATACCGTCACGGTGGACGCGCAATACGTCGATAGCCGGCTCGCGGAACTGGCAAAAAGCGAGGATCTGGCGCGTTTTATCCTGTAGTACGCGGGCCTCGGTCCGGGCCTTTGCTATTGGTTAGAATCGCGGGTCCTCGCGTTACGGGTAGCCAGCCGATGAGCAACGCAGCGCGCAACGAACCCGCCTCGGCAAAAGCGCGCACACTCGCCGAGGCACTGCCTTACATCCAGCGCTTCCATGGCAAGACCATCGTCGTTAAGTTCGGCGGTAACGCCATGATCGACGAGGAGCTCAAGTCGGGTTTCGCGCGCGATGTGGTGCTGCTGAAGCTCGTCGGCATGAATCCTGTCGTGGTCCATGGCGGTGGACCGCAGATTGAAAAGCTGCTTGCGCAACTGGGAATCCGCAGCGAATTCGTCCAGGGCATGCGCGTCACCGACGCCGCCACCATGGACGTGGTCGAGATGGTGCTCGGCGGCGCGGTGAACAAGGACATCGTGACCCTGATCAACCAGGCCGGGGGCAAGGCGGTCGGCCTGACCGGTCAGGACGGGGCCTTCATCCGGGCCAAGAAAATGTTGATGCCTTCCAGGGAAAAACCGAATGAATACGTCGATATCGGCCAGGTCGGCGAGGTCGAAACGATAGATCCCTCCGTGATCCGTTCTCTAGAAGCGGGCGGCTTCATTCCGGTGGTGGCGCCGATCGGTATCGGCAGAGAGGGCGAGAGCTACAACATCAATGCCGACCTGGTGGCCGGCAAGCTCGCCCAGGTGCTGGGCGCCGAGAAACTCGTGATACTGACCAACACGCCGGGCGTGCTGGACGAGAAGGGCAGGCTGCTGACCGGCATCACGCCGCGTCAGATCGACGAAATGGTGGCAAGCGGCGCGCTCTCTGGCGGCATGCTGCCGAAGATCGGCTCGGCGCTGGAGGCCGCGCGTAGCGGGGTGAAGAGCGTGCACATCATCGATGGCAGAGTTCCGCACGCGCTGATGCTCGAAGTCCTGACCGACGAGGGCGTCGGCACGCTGATTCGCAGCAGTTGAGCCCCGAACCCCGGGCCGTCCGCTGATTACACGGGCCTCTCAACCTGTTTACCGCGAATGCACATTGCCAAGCTGCCGCCGCACCGCAGGGTGTGGATCTTCGATCTCGACAACACGCTGCACGATGCCCGCGTGCACATCTTTCCCTCTATGCACCGGCAGATGAACGGCTTCCTGCGGCGCGAATTCGGGCTGAGCGAGACGGAGGCGAACGAGCGCCGTTATATGCTGTGGACGCGCTATGGAACGACGCTTAGCGGCCTGGTGCGCTATTTCGGCACGGATCCGCGGCATTTTCTGCGTGAAACACATCGTTTTCCCGAGCTTGCGGACCTGGTGGTGCGGGAAAACACCCTGCGCCACGCGCTCGCCAGGCTGGGCGGGCGCAAGCTCATCTTCTCCAATGCGCCCCGGCACTACGTCGAGAGGGTACTGCGGGTCATGGGAGCCGACCGCCTGTTCGACGCGGTTTATACGATCGAAGACACGAAGTACCGGGGCAAGCCAGGTGCGCACGGATTTCACCTGCTCATGCGCAATCACGATCTCGACCCGCAGCGCTGCGCATTTGTCGATGACAGCCTCGAGAACCTGCGCACCGCGAAACGCCTGGGTATGGGCACGGTGTGGATCAGCCGGGAGAACCGCAAGGTGAACTTCGTCGATCTGCGTCTGGGCTCCGTGGTGCATCTGCCACGCGTCGTTTTTCGGCGCTAAAACGCTGCCGGCACTGCCGGATGTGCATGGCGTAGAATCGATCGGCAATCCAGAGAGTCGATATGCCACGCGTAAAAGGCGAACGCCGGCTGGAAATCCTGAAAGCTCTCGCAGAGATGCTTGAGGCCCCCAAATGGGAGCGCATCACCACGGCTGCACTCGCCGGGCGGCTGGACGTGTCCGAAGCGGCGCTTTACCGCCACTTTGCATCCAAGGCGCAGATGTACGAGGGCCTGATCGAATTCATCGAGAGCTCCGTGTTTTCCCTTGCCAACCGGATCGCCCAGGATGAAACCGACGGCCGCAAGCAGGTCGAAAAACTGGTCGAAATGCTGCTTGCGTTCGCCGAAAAGAATCCGGGCATGGTGCGCGTCATGACCGGCGATGCCCTGGTGGGCGAACACGAACGGCTTCAGGTGCGCATGAACCAGTTTTTTGATCGCTTTGAGGCCACGCTGAAGCAGTCGCTGCGGCTCGCCGCGGCCGGGGATGGCGCGGCGGAAACGGATGCCGGCAACCGGGCTGGCGCGCTGCTGCGTTACGCGATCGGCTGCCTGCACCAGTTTGCAAAAAGCGGTTTTGCGAAGAAACCCGCGCAGGCCTACAGCGCGCAGCGCCAGTGCTTGATCTAGGAGAGGTGCTCCGCGCACACAGTACAACCCGGGTCGCGCGGCACGCGGATTTTCTTCAGCCCGGCGTTCAGGGCATCGACCAGAAGCAGTTGCCCCGCGAGCGTTGTGCCCATGCCGGTGAGCAGCTTCAGCGCTTCGGCGGCCTGTATCGATCCGATGATGCCTGTGAGCGGAGCGAGAACGCCCATCAGCGCGCAGTTCGTCTCCTCGGACAATGAGTTTTCCGGGAACAGACAGGCGTAGCAGGGAGATTCCGCCATCGTCCGGTCGAATACCGCGACCTGGCCGTCGAAGCGGATCGCCGCGCCGGAGACCAGCGGTTTGCGGAAACGCACGCAGGCCCGGTTCACCGCATGGCGCGTTGCGAAATTGTCCGAGCAATCCAGCACCACATCGCACGCGCTGACCGCCTGGCGCAGAGACTCGCCTTCCAGGCGTGCCTCGATCGCCAGGATGGTGACGTCCGGATTGGTCTCGTTAAGAGCGCTGCGCGCGGTCACGGCTTTTCCGGCGCCGACGTCGCGCGTACCGTAGAGTATCTGGCGCTGCAGGTTGGTGAGATCAACCTCGTCCGGATCGGCGATTGTCATGCGGCCAATGCCGCTCGCGGCGAGGTAGAGCGCGGCAGGGCAACCCAGCCCGCCCGCACCGACGATCAGCGCGTGCGCCGCGCACAGACGCTCCTGTCCCTCGATGCCGAGTTCAGGAAGCAGGATATGACGGCTGTACCTGAGTAGCTGCTGGTCATCCACTATTTGGCAGCTTTGTTCTCCGCCACCGGCTTCGGCGCCTGTGTCTGCACCTTTTCGCCCTTGAGGAGGGCGATCGCCTGCATCAGCTGGAAGTCTTCCTTCGAGCCGTACTCGGTCGGCTTTTGCTGAGCGGGGGTGGAATCTGCGGCCGGCTTTGCCGGCACGGATTTCTTGTCCGCCGCTGTTGCGTTAGCCTGGTTATTTTCCAGGTGGCGCTGCAGGTCCGCCTCGCGCACGCGGTCTGCCGGCGCGCCCGGCTCCTCAACAACGAGATCCGGCACGATGCCAAGCGCCTGAATGGACCGCCCGGCAGGCGTGTAGTAGCGCGCCGTGGTGAGCTTGATCGCCGTATTGTTGCCCAAGGGCATGATGGTCTGCACGGACGCCTTGCCGAAGGTCTGGGTGCCCATCACTGTCGCGCGCTTGTGGTCCTGCAGCGCGCCCGCGACGATCTCGGAGGCGGAGGCGGATCCGCCATTGACCAGCACTACCATGGGGACGGATTTGACTGCTGCCGGGAGGCTCTTCAGCACGTCGCCGCGGCCGCCGCGCGAGTAGTCATCCGGCGAGGCGAAGAACTTGCGCTTTGCATCCTCGCTGCGCCCATCGGTGGACACCACCAGAACCTTGTTCGGCAGGAACACGGCGGAGACCGCAATCGCGCTGTAGAGCAGCCCGCCCGGATCGTTTCTCATGTCGAGCACCAGCCCCTTGACCGGCCCTTGCTTGAACAGGGCGTCGATCGCCTTCACCATGTTCTCAGTGGTCGCTTCCTGGAACTGCGAGATCCGCAGCCAGGCATAGCCGGGCTCGATCAGCTTTGATTTGACGCTCTGCACGCGGATGACCGCGCGCACCAGCGTTACGACGATCGGCTGCGGCTCGCCCTTGCGCGCAATCGTGAGCGTGATCGGCGTGTTCGGCTTGCCGCGCATCTTCTTCACGGCATCGTTCAGCGACATGCCCTTGACCGGGGCGTCGTCCAGCTTGATGATCAGATCGCCCGGTTTCACGCCGGCACGGAACGCGGGCGTGTCTTCGATCGGCGATACAACCTTGACGAAACCATCCTCCATCCCGACTTCGATGCCCAGGCCGCCGAACTGTCCTTGAGTGCCGACCTGCAGTTCCTTGAAGGCTTCAGCGTCGAGGTATGCCGAGTGCGGGTCGAGACCGGTCAGCATGCCGTTGATTGCCTCGGTGATCAGCTTTTTGTCTTCGACCTGTTCAACGTAGCTCTCCTTGATTCTGCCAAAGACCTCGGTGAACGCGCGCAGTTCCTCGATCGGCAGCGGCGAGCGCGCCGGTTTGTCGGCGATGGCCTGGAAGTTCAGGCTGATGAGAACACCCGCGAGCACCCCGACCAAAATCAGTCCGGCATTGCGAAATTTGCTGCGCATGACGTTCCTCATATTCATATTCGCGCGGAGCCTCTGGTTCGAATTCGAGTTACCTTGCCCAGCTCATGGGGTCGAAGGCTTTACCGAGATGCCGCAGTTCAAAGTATAAACCTGATCTTTCGCTGCCGCCGCTCGCCCCGACTGTCGCAATCGTCTCGCCAACCGCGACGTTTTCTCCCAGTTTCTTCAGCAGCGACTCGTTATTGGCGTAAACCGACAGGTAGGCCTCCCCATGGTCCACGATGAGAAGGTTGCCGAAGCCGCGCATCCAGTCGGCGAAAACGACCTGGCCGTCGCCGACCGCCCGCACCGCCTCTCCGTCGTCTGCACGGATAAAAATGCCCTTCCCGGTGCCGGTTCCGGAGCCATATTGGGCACCAAAGCGCACCAGAAGTTCCCCGCGCACCGGCAAGCGGAGCTGTCCGCGCAGGCGCGAAAATGGTCCGCGGCGCGCGCTCGGCACAGGCTCGCTTGAGGGCGCGCGATCGCGACGCGACGCGAGCAGCTTGCCAAGCTCTTCGACGAGGCGTGCGAGGCGCGCCTCGTCGGCCTGCAGGGCGCCGATTTCGCGCCTGCCGCGGCGGATGTCCCCGGCAAGCCGATCCAGCACCTCGCGGCGCGCCTGTCGTTCGGACCGAATCTGCGCCCGGTCGGCGCGCTCGGCCTCGGCGATTTCCGCCAGCCGGGCGGCCTGTGTCTGCCGTTCGCTGCGCACGCGCGCGAGTTCGCCTAGATCGACGCGCACGGCCGCAATCGCCTTTGCGTTCTCCCGCGAGAGGTACTCGAGGTAAGTGAGGCGGCGTGCAAGATCGAGCGGATCCTGCCCGGACAGCAGGACGCGCAGCAGATCCGGAGTGGCGCCGAAATAGTGCGTGGAAAGTATCACCCCGAGCACCGACTGCCTGCCGCGCAGCGATCCGGCGAGGTTGCGCTCGCGCTCGGCGAGCTCGCTCAATCCAGCCCTAAGGCGCCGGTTCTCGGCATCCAGCGAGCGCAGCCTTCGATTGGCCTCCGAGATGGCTTTTTCGGATTCCCGCAGGCTGTCGCGCACTTCGCGCCGCGATGCCTCCTTGCCCTGCAGCCCGGAGGTGAGCGCCTCGATGCGCGCTCGCAGCTCCCGAAGCTCGCGTTCGCGGGATGCACTGCCTGCGTCGCTCTGCGCCCACGCGCTTGCCGGCAAAGCGACCAGAAGTATTGCGAGGAGCGCGCTGACGCGGCACGCACCGCGCGCGAGCGCACGCAGGATGTTTCGAGCGCCGCCAGCCCTCAGACGGCGGCCTTCCCTTGCCCGGCAACCGACGCGACGCGCGCCGCGATCTCCTGCTGGTTGCCGAGGTAGTAGTGGTGCAGCGGTCTCAGCGCGGCATCGAGTTCGTAGACCAGCGGAACGCCGGTGGGGATGTTGAGGCCGATGATGTCCTCGTCAGAAACCTTGTCCAGGTGCTTGACGAGCGCGCGCAGCGAATTGCCGTGCGCCACGATCAGCACGCGCTCGGCGGCAAGGATGCGCGGGGAGATTTCCGAGTTCCAATAAGGCAGAACCCGCGCCACCGTGTCTTTGAGGCATTCAGTAAGGGGAACATCGGCAGGATCAAGCCCCGCATAGCGTGGATCGTGCGAGGCGTTGCGCGGATCGGCGGCTTGCAGGGACGGCGGCGGCGTGTCGTAGCTGCGCCGCCAGACAAGAACCTGCCGGTCGCCGAACTTGGCCGCCGTCTCCGCTTTGTTCAGGCCCTGCAGGGCGCCGTAGTGCCGCTCGTTCAAGCGCCAGTGCGGCGCCACAGGGAGCCACATCCGGTCCATTCGATCGAGCGCAATCCACAGGGTGCGGATGGCGCGTTTCAGGACCGAGGTGTAGGCGCGATCGAATTCATAGCCTTCCGCCTTGAGCAGGGCGCCGGCGGCGCCCGCTTCGCCGATACCTTGCTCGGACAGGTCGACGTCGGTCCAGCCGGTGAACCGATTCTCCTTGTTCCAGGTAGATTCGCCGTGGCGCAGTAGGACGAGCTTGTGCATATCTGGTCAGGAGCTCGATTCAGATTCGCGGGTGCCGCAAGTCGGTGTATTTTATAATAGCGCCTTGCCTCTTCGCGGCGCGCGCGCCGTCTCCGGTTCTCCTCCATGATGGACTTCATTCAAAAGAATCTGCTCCTGATCGGCGTTGCGCTGATCTCGGGGGCCATGCTGCTGTGGCCGCTGTTGCGGCGCACGAGGGGGGGTCCGTGGGTCAGCAGCATCGAGGCAACGCAGTTGATAAACCGCGAGGATGCGCTGGTGTTGGACGTGCGCGATGCCGCCGACTATGCGCGCGGCCACCTGCTCGGCGCGCGCCACCTGGCGCCGGACCAGATCGAGCGCCGGATCGCCGAGGTTGCGAAGAACAAGAACAAACCGCTGATCGTATATTGCGACGGCGGCAATGGCTCCGGACGCGCGCTCGATTCATTGAAGAAGCTCGGTTACGCGCGTGTCTACAATTTGAGCGGGGGTTACTCTGCCTGGAGACAGGCGGGGCTGCCGACGGAGAAGCAGCATGGTTGATGTGCTCATGTATTGCACTGGCAGTTGTCCTTACTGCCACGCCGCGGAGAGGCTGCTGGCGAGCAAGGGCGTCGATGATTTGCGCAAAATAAGAGTCGATCTCGATCCGGCGCGGCGCCGGGAGATGATTAAACGGTGCGGGCGTTACACCGTCCCGCAGATCTGGATTGGCGAGCAGCATGTCGGTGGATACGACGATCTGCACGACCTGGAGCGAAGCGGCGGGCTGGATGCCTTGCTTCAGGCAGTCATGCAGCCCAGCAAGGAGATGTGACGCACCATGAGCGATAACCAGCAGCCCAGCTTTCAGATCGAAAAGATATACGTCAAGGACCTGTCCCTCGAATTGCCGAACGCGCCGCAGGTATTCATGGAGCCGGAAACCCCGCAACTCGATGTGCAGATTAACAATGAGGCCGCACAGCTCTCCGATGGCCTGTTCGAAGTCGTGGTGACGGTGACGGTGACGGCGCGCGGCGCGGGAAAGACTATGTTTCTGGTGGAGGCCGCGCAAGCGGGCATATTCTCGATACGCGGCGTTCCTGAGCAGGAGATTGATCCGCTGCTTGCGATCGCCTGTCCCAACATTCTCTACCCCTATGTGCGGGAGACGGTTTCGGATCTTGTCGTGCGCGGCGGATTTCCGCCGGTGCTGCTCGCACCGGTGTCTTTCGAGGCCCTCTACCAGCAGCGTCAGCAGAAATTGGCCAGCGCGGTGCAGGCGGAACCGGCGGCCGGATAGCAATGTGCGATAAGGGGTGCGCGCGAACGCGTAATCATGACGCCACCATTCAGGTTGGAAGCATGCTGCGAACTTTCATGACGGCAGCGTTCCTTCTGTGCGCCGGTGCGGGGTTTGCACAGGCCGCGGAATTTCGCTCGGTGTCGGCGAACGCGGCCGTGCTCTATGACGCGCCTTCGAAAGCAGCGGTGCCGCTGTTCGTTCTGTCCGCCGGCTATCCGGTGGAAGTCGTGGTCAGCCTCGAGGCCTGGATAAAAATACGCGACCACACCGGCGCGCTTTCCTGGATCGAGAAGCGCGCGCTTGCAGATCGCAGGATGGTATTGGTGACGGCAAGTGCGGCGGATGTCCGGCGGCGTCCCGAGGAGTCCTCCGCAGTGGTGTTTCGCGCGCTGCAGTTTGTCGCCCTGGAGCTGATGGAAGTGGGCGCCGGCGGCTGGATCCGCGTGCAGCACGCCGACGGATCAGGAGGGTTCCTGCGGGCGAACCAGCTGTGGGGGCTTTGAGGCCTGACTTGAGCTCGGCGAGCCGCGTCGCCGTTCTCGGGGCGGGAGCCTGGGGCACCGCGTTCGCCTGCGCGCTTGCGGGCCGCCTCGACACGATGCTTTGGGCCCGCGATCCGCAGCAGGCCGAGGCGCTCGCCAAGACGCGCAGCAATGAGCGCTACCTGCCCGGTGTCGCGTTACCGGAGGCACTGCGAGTCACGCCGGACCTGAAGCTCGCCGCGGCGAGCGACCTGCTGATCGCGGCGACGCCGGTTGCCGCTCTGCGCGATTTGCTTGACCAGCTGCGCCGGCACGCGCCCCCCGCAGGGCAGGCGCCGCTTATCTGGCTGTGCAAGGGATTCGAGCAATCGACGGGCTTGCTGGCGCACGAGATCGTCGGACAGGAATCGGGAAATGGCGCCAGTCACGGTGCTCTGTCCGGGCCCTCCTTCGCGCTCGAAGTCGCCCGGGGTCTGCCCTGCGCGCTGACTCTCGCGGCGCGCGACGAAACGTTTGCGCGCCAAGCCGCCGGCTTGCTGCACGGCGGCAGGATGCGCGTCTATCACACCACGGATCTGGTCGGGGTCGAGTTGGGCGGCGCGATCAAGAACGTACTGGCGATCGCTGTTGGCATCTCGGACGGGCTGGCAATGGGCCAGAATGCGCGTGCCGCACTCATCACGCGCGGCCTGGCGGAGATGACGCGACTTGGCATCGCCATGGGCGGTTTGCCGCAGACATTCATGGGATTGGCGGGCGCGGGTGACTTGATCCTTACCACCACGGGCGAGCTGTCGCGCAATCGCCGGGTCGGTCTCGAGCTGGCGCGCGGGCGCGCCCTGCCGGAGATTCTTGCCGCTCTGGGCCACGTCGCCGAAGGTGTCAGTTCGGCGGGCGCGGTTGCCCGGCTGGCGGCGCAAAAGGGCGTCGAGATGCCGGTGAGCGATGCCGTGCGGCGTGTGCTCGAGGGGCAGATCGCGCCCGCGGAGGCCGCCGAACAGTTGCTGGCACGCGAGCCGAAACTCGAGCATTGAAGCGCGCCACCGGACGGCGCAGCGCTTGATCACGGAACGGGCAATGCAGAAGGTCGGAAGCCATTAATAGTAACATATATGTTACTATTAATCATATTCCGGCCCGGAACTCGAGTTGGCGCCAGACTTCATACACCGCGATCGCGACCGCGTTCGACAGATTGAGGCTTCGACTGCCCGCGCGCATCGGAATGCGCAGACGCCGCGCGGCCGGGAATCGATCGAGTATTTCAGGCGGCAGTCCCCGCGTTTCGGAGCCGAATACGAGCACATCGCCTGCGGCATAACGAATGCTTGCGTAGCTGGCGCCGCCGCGTGTGGTCAGCGCAAACATGCGCCTGCCGGCAAACGCGGCGGCGCATGCGTCCCAATTGTCATGGCACACGATCTCGGCATACTCGTGATAGTCCAGGCCGGCGCGGCGCAACTGCCGATCTTCCATCGAGAATCCGAGCGGACGCACGAGATGCAGGCGCACGCCCGCATTGGCAGCAAGCCGGATGACATTTCCGGTGTTGGGCGGAATTTCCGGGCAGTGCAGCACCACGTCAACCATGCGCGAGGCTTCCCGGGTTCCCGATAATTGCAAACTATTGATCCCCCGCGGCGGGGGTCCGCGCAACGACCCAGTTCACGATGCGCACTGCGCCTGCGGATTTCAAGGTCTTTGCGACTTCGTTCAGCGTGGCGCCGGTCGTCATCACGTCGTCGAGCACCGCGATGTTTTTCCCCGCGAGCGGCTGTTCGCAGGCGAAGGCAGCGCGCAGATTCATGGCACGCTGCTTCCATGGCAGGTCTGCCTGGGGGGCGGTGTCGCGCGTGCGCCGGCACAAATCGGCATCGAGACGCGGCCCGCCTTCGTCCGGGGCGGAGCGCACGAATTCCGCGGCAAGGGCGCGCGCGATCTCCATCGCCTGGTTGTAGCCGCGTTCGCGCATTCGCGCAGCGGAGAGTGGAACGGGAAGCATGAAATCGGGGACAAGCAAAGCTACCGATTCCACATGCCTGTGCAGCAGCCGGCCGAACAGGCCGGCAATTGCAAGCTCGCCGCGAAACTTCAGCGACTGGACCAGAACGTCGACCGGGAACCGGTAGTCGAGCGCGCAGCGCGTCGCGTCGAAATGCGGGCGGTCCCGCAGGCAACGGCCGCAAACCTGGTTCCCGCGGGATGCCAGGGCGCAAACTGGGCAGCGCGGCGCGGCGGCGCCTGCGAGCGAACGCTCGCAGGCGCCGCATAGAATATGCGCGCGGTCCAGCGCGTCGCCTGCATCGCCCCGGCACAGGAAGCAGCGCCCTGCGAACAACCGCGAGGCAAATCTCCCGGCAGCTTGAGTAGGCATCGCATGCCAATCTAATGCAGCGCCTGCCGCGCAGCAAGCGTTCGATTCGTGTGGCAAGTCCACGTTCTGTCGCGAGTGCGGCACCCGGCACGGTAATCTCGCACCATGAACCTGCACCCGGGATTGTCGGCGATCGATCCGCGCCAGGCGAGGCGTCACTTTGAGCGTGCGGCGCACACTTATGCGGAATTCGCACGGCTCGAAGCGGAGATCGCAACGCGCATGCTGGAGCGGCTCGACTATGTGAAGCTCGCGCCGGCGCGCATCCTCGATGCCGGCGCGGGACTCGCGCGCGAGTCCGATTCTTTGCTCCGGCGTTATCCGGGCGCAAGCCTGGTGGCGCTCGACTTCTCCTTGAAAATGCTGCGCGCGGCACAGGCCCACGCGGGCGTGCTGCGCGCATTTTTCGGTGGCTCGCGGACAAGCGCCGTATGCGCGCAACTCGCGTGCATGCCATTCGCCGCGGAGTGCTTCGAATTGATCTGGTCCAACATGGCGCTGCACTGGGCGGGCGAGCCGCTGGAAGCGATCCGCGAGTTCAGCCGGGTGCTGAGGCCGGGCGGGCTTGTCATGTTCAGCACCGTCGGGCCGGATACGCTGCGCGAGTTGCGCGCGGCCGCCCCGCTGCGTACCCACCGGTTCCTCGACATGCACGACATCGGCGATCGCCTGGTCGGCGCGGGATTCTCCGCGCCGGTGATGGACATGGAAGTCATCACGCTGACCTATCCGACGGCCGACGCACTGCTGCATGAGCTGCGCGCGACCGGTCAGACGGCGGCGCTGCATGACAGCGGTCTCGGTCTTGGCGGGCGTCGCCTTCTCAGCCGGATTCGCGAAACACTGCCCGCCGCATCTTCGGGCGGGAGAGTGAGCGTCACGGTGGAAGTCGTCTATGGGCACGCGTGGAAGGACGCGCCGCAACGCGCCGCGAACGGACCCGTGAAGATCGACATCAGCGCGCTGCGACAGAAACTGCGCTAAGGCAAGCGGTCTGAACTCGCACCCGCGCGCGTCATGAACCCGAGGATGCAACCCGGTTTTCGTTTGTTAAAACAGGCCCTCCTGTGGTAATTTAGCGCGCCTTCCGCGGTGCCGCATGCGGCACCTGTCAGCAAGTGAATTTGACCAAGCTGAATTTGACCAAGCTAAACCGCAGACGCCGGCCCAGTGGTGCGCGGTAAGTTAGGTCTGCGCGAAGATGACAATGGGTCGCATTTGGACCCGAAGAAAATATCGGCACGGCGGCGCGTACTGCGCCCGCCGCAGAACCCAGAGCGAGTCTAGAGAAATGGGAAAAGGGGTAATGATGGCAAGCAAGTTGCGTAACCGCGCCGCGCGATGGGCAATGGCCGCCTTGTTCGCCGTGGTTTCCGGTGCGGCGGCCGCCCTCGAGTGGGACATGCCGGAGGGGGTGACAAAGCTTACCTCGGACATACATTCGCTGCACAACTACGTGATGATCCTGGTCATCGTGATCTTCGTTGGCGTATTCAGCGCGATGTTCTATTCGGTGTTCGCCCACCGCAAATCGAAGGGCCACAAAGCGGCGCAGTTTCACGAGAACACGACTGTCGAGCTCATCTGGACCATCATTCCGGCGATCATCCTTATCTTCGTGGCCTGGCCCGCGACCAAGACGCTGGTCGCGATGCGCGATACCTCGAATCCGGACATCACGATCAAGGCCACGGGGTACCAATGGAAATGGGGTTACGACTACCTCAAGGGCGAGGGAGAGGGCATCAGTTTTCTCTCGGTTCTGGCGACGCCAAGGGAGCAGATCGAGGGAACCGCCGAGAAGGGCGAGCACTATCTGCTGGAAGTGGACAATCCGCTGGTCGTACCGGTCGGCAAGAAGGTGCGTATTCTGACCACTGCGGCGGATGTCATTCATGCCTGGGGCGTGCCGGCCTTCGGCGTCAAGCAGGATGCGGTTCCGGGCTTTATACGCGATACCTGGTTTCGCGCCGAAATAGCCGGGACCTATCGCGGCCAGTGCGTGGAGCTATGCGGCAAGGATCACGGCTTCATGCCGATCGTGGTCCAGGTGCTTCCGGTCGAGCAATATGCGCAGTGGACGGCGGATCAGAAAAAGAAGATGGCGGCGCAGACCGATGACCCGAACAAGGTTTGGACGCTCGACGATCTGAAGGCGCGGGGCGCCAAGGTTTACGAGGGGAACTGCGTGGCCTGCCACCAGGCGACAGGCAAGGGCCTGCCGCCCGCTTTTCCGCCGCTCGACGGGTCGAAGATCGTGAAGGGGTCCAAGGAAGGCCATATCGACATGGTGCTGAACGGCAAGCCGAATACCGCGATGGCGGCATTCGGCAAGCAGCTGTCCGACACTGAGATCGCCGCGGTAGTGACCTACGAGCGGAATTCCTGGAGCAATCGAACCGGTACCGTGGTGCAGCCCGCCGATATCAGGGCGCGGCGCAAGTAGCAGACAGAATCAGGAGAGAACGAATGAGCGCAGTGGCAGATACGCACGAACACGGGCACGGCGAGCACGGCCATCATGGCGGCTACGGCGGTATTATGCGCTGGATCACGACCACCAACCACAAGGACATCGGTACGATGTACCTATGGTTCAGCTTCATCATGTTTCTCGCCGGCGGTGCGATGGCGATGGTGATCCGGGCCGAGCTGTACTCTCCCGGCCTGCAGGTGGTGACGCCGGAATTCTTCAATCAGATGACCACCATGCACGGACTCATCATGGTGTTCGGCGCCATCATGCCGGCCTTCGTCGGTTTCGCGAACTGGCTGATTCCGATGCAGATCGGCGCGCCCGACATGGCATTCGCGCGCATGAACAACTGGTCATTCTGGATTCTTCCGTTTGCCGGCGCGCTGCTGATCATTTCGTTCTTCGTACCCGGCGGCGCGCCCGGCGTCGGCTGGACCCTGTATGCCCCGCTGACGGTGCAGATGGGTGTCGGCATGGATCTCACGATCTTCGCGGTCCACCTGCTCGGCATGAGCTCCATCATGGGTTCGATTAACATCGTGACCACTATTCTGAACATGCGCGCGCCGGGCATGACCCTGATGCGCATGCCGCTGTTCTGCTGGACCTGGCTGATCACCGGCTATCTGCTGATCGCCTCCATGCCTGTGCTCGCCGGTGCGGTCACCATGACCCTGACCGACCGCCATTTCGGCACCTCCTTCTTCAACGCCGCCGGCGGCGGGGATCCGGTCCTGTACCAGCACATCTTCTGGTTCTTCGGCCACCCCGAGGTGTACATCATCGCCCTGCCGGCGTTCGGCGTGATCTCGCAGGTGATCCCTGCGTTCTCGCGCAAGCCGCTGTTCGGCTATGCGTCCATGGTGTACGCGACCTCGGCGATCGCGATCCTGTCGTTCATCGTCTGGGCGCATCACATGTACACCACGGGTATCCCGCTGACCGGTCAGCTGTTCTTCATGTACGCGACGATACTGATCGCGGTGCCCACCGGGGTGAAGGTCTTCAACTGGGTCGCCACGATGTGGCGTGGCTCGTTGACCTTCGAGACGCCCATGCTGTTTGCGCTCGGCTTCCTGTTTCTGTTCACCATGGGCGGGTTTTCGGGCCTAGTTCTGGCCCTGACCGCGGTGGATATCCAGCTGCAGGATACTTACTACGTGGTCGCGCATTTCCACTACGTAATGGTGGCGGGCGCCCTGTTTTCGGCATTTTCCGGGATTTATTTCTGGCTGCCGAAGTGGACCGGAAAGATGTACGACGAGACTCTGGGCAAGTGGCACTTCTGGCTGTCTATGATCTTCTTCAACATGATTTTCTTCGTGCAGCATTTCCTGGGCCTTGCTGGGATGCCGCGCCGGATTCCCGACTACAACCTGATGTTCGAGACCTGGAACAAGATCAGCTCGATCGGGGCCTTCGGCTTCGGTCTGACCCAGCTCCTGTTCCTGTACATCGTGCTAAAGACGATCCGCAGCGGCGACAAGGCGGAACAAAAACAGTGGGAGGGTGCGGATTCGCTTGAGTGGACGCATCTGCCATCTCCGCCGCCTTATCATTCCTTCGAGACCGCGCCTGCGCTGAAGTAAGGATATGAGCAAGAACGCGAAAACGGCGTTGGTATTGGTTTCGATCGCCCTGATGACTTTCTTCGGCATCATCGCGAAGTACCGGTTTCTAGGCTGAGGGCAGAGATGAGCGAAGCGGTCCTGGCCGACAGGCGTACACAGGCGAACCGGCGTTTGCTTGGCCGGCTAGCGCTGGTTGCGGCTGTCATGTTCGGCTTCGGCTTCTCGCTCGTGCCCTTATACAAGCAGCTTTGCGATGCCCTAGGCATCAATCTCCTGGCCGAACGCACCGGGGACCCGGGAAACACGCAAGTAGACTATTCGCGCAAGGTGGCCCTGGAGTTTGACGCTAATGCGCACAATCTGCCATGGCAGTTCAAGCCGGTGACCCGGAGTCTGTCGCTTCATCCCGGAGAATTGACGACGGTGGAGTACGAGGTGACCAACTTGCGCGATCGTCCGGTCACAGGTCAGGCGCTGCCGAGTTTCGGGCCCGCGCTTGCGGGCGCCTATGTGAAGAAGCTGGAGTGCTTCTGTTTTCGGCAGCAGACGCTTGCGGCCGGAGAAACCCGCCGCATGCCAGTGGTGCTCCTCATCGATTCCAAGCTGCCGCCGGAGATCAACACGGTCACGCTTTCGTACACCTTTTTCGAGGTTGCCGGGCGCGGGGGCGCATCGTGACAGCAAGTCGAGCCGAAATGAAGTCAGCGGGCGCACTTAACGCAATCAAGACCGTGATGTTTGCCGCCATGGGCGTGCGGCGCAAGGCAGACCATGAGCGGGGGACGCAGCCCGCACACCCGGCCGCCGTTATTGCTGCGGGGCTGATGGCTACCGCGCTTTTCGTCCTGACGCTCGTTCGCGTCCTACGCATGGTTGTGCACTGAAGCGGCCGCGGATCTAGCAACGATATCGAACAGATTTGAGGGAGTCCTAGAGATGGTGCAAGACACGTCCCATACGACGCAGCACTACTTCGTACCGCAGCCCATGCCCTGGCCGATCATCGGCTCGACCGCGCTTTTCCTCATGGCGCTCGGGGGCGTGTTCGCGATGAATGCGACACCGGCGGGCTGGATATCGATTGCGCTCGGTTTCATGCTGCTGATGTTCATGCTGTTCCGCTGGTTCGGGGCCGTGATAGGCGAGTCGGAAGCCGGCAAGTATGGGCGCTGGGAGGACGTTTCCTTTCGCTGGGGAATGAGCTGGTTCATCTTCTCCGAGGTCATGTTTTTTGCCGGTTTCTTCGGCGCCCTGTTCTGGGCACGCGTCATGTCGGTTCCCGACTTGGCGAGTCTGGAGCATCAGGAGCTCTTGTGGTCGGGCTTCACAGGGCACTGGCCTTCCGCCGGCCCCGGATTCGCCGAAAAGTTCAGCCCGATGGGGGCATGGGGCGTCCCGGCGATCAATACCTTCCTATTGCTCAGTTCCGGTGTGACGGTGACTATCGCGCACCATGCCCTGAAGGAAAATCTGCGCGGCAGGCTCAATCTGTTCCTGTTCTTTACGGTGGCGCTTGGCGCGCTTTTTCTCGCACTGCAGGTCTACGAGTACAGCCATGCCTACTCGGAATTGAACCTCAAGCTGACCACCGGGGTGTACGGGACAACCTTTTTCATGCTGACTGGCTTCCACGGCTTCCATGTAACCCTCGGCGCAATCATGCTTACGGTTATTCTGGTGCGCTGCATGAAGGGACATTTCAAGCCTGATCATCACTTCGCCTTCGAAGGGGTCGCCTGGTACTGGCACTTCGTCGACGTGGTGTGGCTTGGACTGTTCGTGTTTGTGTACTGGCTCTAGGGCGTATCCTGCGCACAGGATAACTGTCCTCCGCGGCCCTGGTCAGGTTAGCCTGCCGGGGATGAGACCGAAGTAGTAGCTGATCATCAGGACCAGGAACAGGGCCATGGATAGGCCCACCCTGATTGCCAGGGCGTGCAGTGCGCGCTTCGAGCCGCTCCGGTCGCGCACCACGAAGATGAGCGCCGATGCCAGACTGCCTACGATGAGCAGTAGAGCACCTATGACGACGTAACGCATCGATTTATCGCGATAAACATGACAGACGAGCAGTGTAAACGATAGGCCTGGATGCGCCATGTCGATTGCATTTCGCGGCCGTGAATTCAGGCCCAGCCCAATCGGACTTGTGATCGCGGCCACCGCTTGCGTGATCACCGTCCTGCTCGGCAACTGGCAGATGCGGCGTGCTGAGGAAAAGCAACGCGCTGGCGCGCTACGCGAAGCGGCGCAGCAGGCACCCGCGCGCGGCCTTCCCGTGACTCCGTTCGACCCGGCCGAATACGTCATGACCAAAGTCAAGGCGCAAGGGATCTTTGACCCAAGTCAGATCTATCTTCTGGATAACCGCTCGAGGGACGGGCGCCCGGGTTACGAGGTCATGACCCCGCTGCGAATTCAGGGCAGCGAACTGAACGTGCTAGTGCTGCGAGGCTGGCTCGCAGCCGGTCCGAAGCGGGATGTCGTTCCGCCATTTCGTACCCCGGAAGGCGAACATCGTATCGAGGGCCTGGCGATCGCCGGGTTCTCCCATGTGCTGGAGCCGCCGGGGGCCAATTTGCAGGGCCGGGTGCGTCAGAACATGACCATAGAATCGTTTACCGCCTTGACCGGACTGCGCATGCTCCCGGTGGCGATAGAGCAGCATTCCGATATGGCGGACGGTCTGCAGCGCAACTGGCCGCGTGCGGAAACCGGTGCGGACAAGAACACCGCATATGCAATGCAGTGGTACGCCTTCGCCCTGCTTGCGGTAGTGCTGGCTGTTGTCCTTTCCTTCAGAAGGAAAGTCCATGACTCAGCCTGATGCCGTGCGGCGCGGTCGGACACGCCTCTTTCTGATCGCGGCTTTTTTTGCGATTCCGTTCTTGACCGGGTGGCTGGCCTACGCGCTGAACTGGACGCCGGGCGCTACGGGCAACCATGGCGAGCTGCTCACGCCGCGACCCGTGACCGGCAAGGCGTTCGAGCCTCTGAAGGGGAAATGGGTGTTCGTGAGTCTCGATGCCGCGGCATGCGACCGCGTCTGCGAAACCAAGCTCTACTTCATGCGGCAGGCGCGAAAGGCACAAGGCAAGGACGCCGGTCGCGTGGCGCGGCTCTGGGTTCTGCTGGATGAAGAGAAGCCGCGTTCCGATCTGTTGCGCGCCATCGAGGGCACAAGCGTGGTGGAGATCGCGGAGGCAGGTCAGAGGGCCCAGTTCCCTGCAGACACCAGTCCCACGGACTACATTTACCTGGTGGATCCCCTGGGCAACCTCATGATGCGCTACCCCAGGACCATGGATCCGGGCGGCATCATCAAGGATCTTACCCGCCTGCTCAAATACTCGGCCTTCGGCTAGAGCATGCAGCGCGCGCTCACCGTGACTGCGGCCTGCCTGGCCCTAATCGTAATCGTTGCGGGTGCCTACGTGCGCCTGTCCGATGCCGGCCTGGGCTGTCCGGACTGGCCCGGCTGCTATGGCAAGGCCACCCCGAGCCATGCGCTCGAGAGCATCGAACGCGCTGTCGAAATGCAGGGCGGCGAGCATGGTGCGGTCTCGTTTGCAAAGGCCTGGAAAGAGATGGGCCACCGCTACCTGGCCGGCCTGCTGGGACTGCTGGTTGCCGCCATTGCGGCGCTGAGCTGGTCGCCGGGCTCCGGTGCGAAGGCAGGGCGCGGCCTGTCGGTGGCGCTGCTGGCCGTACTGGCGTTCCAGGCCGCTCTCGGCATGTGGACTGTTACCCTGCTGCTCAAGCCTGCAATCGTTACCGCGCACCTCATCGGCGGGCTTACCACCCTTGCCCTGCTGATCTGGCTTGCGCTTTCACGGTGGCAGTTCGTGCGCGCGCAGGAAGGCCGCAGCGCGCGCGTGGCGGCAGTGATCGGGCTGGCGGCAGTTGCGATTCAGATACTGCTTGGCGGTTGGGTTAGCGCCAATTACGCGGCGCTCGCCTGTACCGACTACCCGCTGTGCCAGGGGCAGGTGATGCCCAGGATGGACTTCGCCGATGCGTTCCACGTCATCCGGAATCTGGGAAAAACCGCCGCGGGGGATTTGCTTTCCTTTGAAGCGCTCACCGCGATTCACTGGATGCATCGCACATTCGCGCTGATTGCGACAGCCGTACTGGCCTGGGTGGTATGGCGGGCCATGGCGATCCAAGCGCTACGCGGGATTGCTGTCTGGGTAGGCATCCTGCTGGTGATCCAGATTTCGCTGGGTATTTGGAACGTGCTCGGCGGCCTGCCGCTGTCCGTGGCCGTGGCACACAACCTCGGCGCGACCCTGCTTCTGAGCGCGCTCGTCGTGCTAAACTTTTTTGCCTTCCATGGTCTCGCGCCGCAGCGCGAACGCGCCTCACCGGCCCTGAACTCCCAACCTTCGCGCTCCCAACCCTAGCTCCCTCCACACCGTCGCCAGGTTTCCCGACACCTTGAGTTCACAGGCGCTGCCCTCCGGATCATTGCGTTCCTTTCTGCGCCAGGTGCAGGCGTTCTATGCGCTTACCAAGCCGCGGGTGGTGACGCTGATCGTATTCACGGCGCTGATCGGCATGTTTCTCGCCGCTCCGGGAATGGTCGATCCCCGGATCCTGCTGTTCGGCGGCATCGGCATCGCGTTCGTGGCGGGGTCCGCGGCAGCCGCCAACTGCCTGATCGAGCACAAGACGGACGCGCTGATGCGCCGCACGCAGGGCCGTCCGCTGCCAAGCGGCGCGCTGACGGTACGCCAGACCGTGGTCTTCTCTGCGCTGCTCGGAGGGGGCGGCCTGTGGATGCTCTATGAGCTCGTCAACCCGCTGACCATGTGGCTGACCTTCGGAACCTTCGTCGGCTACGCGCTGATCTATACCGTGTTCCTTAAGCCGGCCACGCCGCAGAACATCGTTATCGGCGGCGCCGCCGGCGCGATGCCGCCCGTGCTCGGCTGGGCGGCCGTGACAGGCGAAGTCACGAGCGAAGCACTGTACCTGTTCCTGATCATCTTCGCCTGGACGCCACCGCATTTCTGGTCTCTTGCGCTTTATCGCGCGGAAGACTACGCGCGCAGCGGGCTGCCGATGCTGCCGGTCACCCACGGCAAGCCCTATACCAGGCTGCAAATCCTGCTTTACACCATCATTCTGTTCGGGGTCAGCATGCTGCCTTACGTGGTCCGCATGAATGGCCTGCTGTATCTGTTCGCCGCAGTTGCACTCGGCGCAGGCTATCTCTGGTATGCAGTGAAACTTTACCGGGCGTACAGCGATAAGCTGGCGCAACGGGCTTTCCACTACTCGCTCGTCTACCTGGCGGGTCTGTTTGCCGCGCTGCTTGTCGATCACTACCTCGCGTGAGCGCGCCTGGCGCGCGTTTCTACTCGCGTTGGCATTGCTGCTTGCCGCCTGCGGACCGAGCGCGTCCAAATTCCGCAGCACGGATATCACGGGCGCGAGCTACGGGAAATCGATAGAACTGCGCGATTCCTCCGGAAAGCTGCGCACGCTGCGCGATTTTCAAGGCCGTATTGTTGTGCTGTTTTTCGGTTTCACGCAATGTCCGGATGTGTGTCCCACGACGCTCGGCCAGGTGGCTGCCGCGCTGAAGCAACTCGGCAGCGACGCCAGCCGGGTACAAGTGCTGTTTGTGACCCTTGACCCGGAGCGCGACACGCCGCAGCTGCTCGCGCAGTATCTCGGTGCTTTTGATCCGAGCTTCATCGGACTGTACGGGGACATGGAGGCGACCCGCCGCACGGCCCAGGAATTCAAGGTGTTCTTCGAGAAGCGGCCAGGGGCCACGCCGCAACGCTATTCCATTGATCACAGCTCACAGAGCTATGTGCTGGACGTCCAGGGCAGGCTGCGCCTGTTCGTGCGCCACGAACGCATCACTGAGGATCTCGCCGAGGATATCAGGGTACTGCTCAGGGAAAAGCCGCCGACCCAGTCCCCTGCATAGGCGAGACCTAGGCTGAGGCCATCGGCAGCGAACGCTCTCCTGCTGCGCCGTCCGCCTCTTCCATCAGCCTGCGCATCTTCTGCATAGCCTTCGCCTCGATCTGGCGGATCCGTTCCGCAGAGACCTTGAATTCAGCGGCGAGTTCGTGCAGCGTGGCGCCCTCCTTCTCGCGCAACCAGCGCGCTTCGACGATCCGGCGACTGCGCGCATCCAGGCCGGCAATGGCCCGTGTCAGGCCGGCACTGCGCTGGGTGCTGATCTGCTCATCCTCCATCAGGCGCGAGGGCTCCGCGTCCGGGTCGGCGAGGTAATGGACAGGCGCATAGGCGTCTTCATCTTCGTCGGTCTCGAAGGCAATATCCTGGCCGGAGATACGGATTTCCATCTCTGTGACTTCTTCCGGCTTGACCTTGAGCGAGTCGGCAATGCGCGCGACATCCTGCGCGCTCATCGGCCCCAGGCCCGTCTTCATCGAACGCAGATTGAAGAACAGTTTGCGCTGCGCCTTGGTTGTAGCAACTTTCACCAGGCGCCAGTTGCGCAGGATATATTCATGGATTTCCGCCTTTATCCAGTACATCGCGAAGGACGCCAGGCGCACGCCGCGCTCCGGATCGAATCGCTTTACCGCCTTCATCAGCCCGATATTGCCTTCCTGAATCAGGTCGGCATGCGGTAGACCGTAGCCAAGGTAGCCGCGGGCAACGGAAACCACCAGGCGCAGGTGCGACAGCACTATCTCCCGCGCCGCGCCCAGGTCGTCCTTGTCAAGATAACGGCGCGACAGGTCATGCTCTTGTTCGGCGTGTAGAAGGGGAAGGCGATTGACGCTCTGGATATAGGCTTCCAGGCTGCCTGCTCCCAGGGGAACTGGTACAGCTGCCAGGGGAAAAATCGCAGTCGAGGTCATCACGTTCTCCTTAAGTGTGATTATGCTAGCACTCTTGACATTGGAGTGCTAAGGCACACAGGAGTTCACATTGGTGGGGTCGAAATTATACTAACACTATATATTTCATGATCTTATAAAAGTTTGTGGGCACTGACTTCAGCGGCGAACAGAATTAACTTGGATACTTGGCTGGCAGCGCCTCCCCGCTCAGTGCGGTTCGATCTCGCGCAAATGCCGGTCCACCGAAAGGTGGGCCCCCAGCCATCCCAGCAATCCGGCGCAAAGCACAACCGACAGCACATCTGGCGCAGGCGGATACGGAATCCGGAACGTCGATCCGTAGGAGTCCGCAAGCAGCCGGATTTCCGCATTCAGAAGGTGAATACCAAGCCAGACAACGGCGAGGGCAACGCCGCCGCCCAGCGCGCCTTGTATCACGCCCAGATAATAGTAGGGACGGCGGATATAGCTGTCCGTCGCCCCGAGCAGCTTGGAAACTTCAATTTCGTCACGCAGTGTCAGAATTTGAAGCCGGATCGTGTTGAAGGTCACGGCGATCAATCCGAAGGCGAGCAAGGTCGACAGAAACAAGAGTCCGAGGCGGCCGATGGCGCCGAATGCCGCGAGGCGCCGCGCCCACAAGCTGTCGGCCTGAACGCGCGCGATGCTGGGCAGCGCACGCAACTCCTTAGCGAGCCTTTCCAGTGCTTCTGCGCTGGTATCACGCGGCTGCAGGATCAATGCGTCCGGAAGCGGATTGCTATCCAGGGTGGCCAGGATGTCGTCCAGGCCATCCACGCTGGCCAATTCCCTAAGCGCTGCTTCCCGGGAGACGAGTCGCACACTTGCGATTTGAGCGTTCTGCCTGAGCAGGCGCGCTGTGGCCTCCGTCTCGCTGCGCCGCGCTTCGAGCCGTATGTAGGCCGTAAGCTGGGGCTCGACGGCGATCCGGCCAACGAGTCCGCGCAGCGGTTCCAGGAGCGCGTAGCCTCCCAGGGGAAGGGAAATCGCAATGCCGATCGCAAGTATACTTGCGAGGGCTGTGGATTTCTGCGCGCTGAGCTTGCGCGCGGCCGAGCCGAGCGCAAGCCGATGTTGCCTTAGCCAGGTCTTCATGGTTCGGCGGAGTTCTCCGGAGCGGACAGTTCCCCCAGTCGTCCAGCGGCCAGTTCCAGCACGCGACGCCCGTAGCGCTGCATCATCGCCCGGTCGTGCGATGCGAGAAGCACCGTCACACCAACCTGGTTGAATGAAAGGAAGATTTCCAGAATGCGCGCGGCAGATTCGTCATCGAGGTTGGCGGTCGGCTCGTCGGCGATCAGAATCGCCGGCCGGTTCACCACCGCACGTGCAATCGCAAGACGCTGCTGCTCGCCGCCCGAGAGTTGAATCGGATTCGCGCGCTCTCGGTCTAGCAGCCCGACTTTGTCAAGCGCCGCGCGGGCGCGGCGCGCCGCCTCACGGGGCGCATGGTCGGAGAATGCGAGCGGCAGCATCACGTTCTCGTACACACTTCTGTCGTGGAGAAGCCTCTGGTCCTGAAAGATGACGCCGATGCTGCGCCGCAGATACGGCAGTGCAGCCGCCTTCAACGCACCAATGTTCTGTCCATGGACCAGCACGCTGCCAGATGTGGGCCGCTCGATCGCAGGAATCAGTTTAAGCAGCGTGGATTTCCCGGCACCGGAATGCCCGGTGAGAAAGACCATTTCTCCTGATTCCACCACGAACGAAACCTCGGCCAGCGCCGCCCGCCCGCCCGGATAGCGCTTGGACACCGACGAGAAACTAATCAACCAGGGCCTCGACGAATTCGCGCGCGACAAATGGACGCAGGTCGTCGATGTTCTCGCCCACGCCGATGAACAGAAGCGGAATCGTCTGCGGCGCGCCAGGGTGGCTAGCAGCTTGCGCTCTGCGCGCATGGGCGAGGGCCGCAACGACTCCGCCCTTTGCCGTTCCATCCAGCTTCGTGAGCACCAATCCGGTCAACCCGAGTGCCTCGTCGAAGGCACTCACCTGGGCAAGGGTGTTCTGGCCGGTGTTCGCGTCCAGCACCAGCAGCACTTCGTGCGGCGCGCCAGGCCGTGACTTGGCAATGACCCGCTTTACCTTGCGAATCTCCTCCATCAGATGGAGCTGCGTCGGCAGCCTTCCCGCCGTGTCGGCAATCAGGACATCGATGCCACGAGCGACCGCCGCATTGACCGCGTCGAACATGACCGCGCCCGTGTCGCCGCCCTGCTGCGAGATGACCGCAATGCCGTTCCGCTCGCCCCAGGTGATCAGCTGCTCGCGCGCCGCGGCGCGAAAGGTGTCGCCCGCTGCAAGCAGTACGCTGTGGCCCTGGTTGTAGAGAAATTTCGCAAGTTTGCCGATCGACGTCGTCTTGCCGCTTCCGTTCACCCCGGCGATCATGATTACGCAGGGCTTGTCCTGGCTGATCTCAAGCGAGCGCTCCAGCGGCGATATAAGTTCGAGCAGCGCCTCCTTGAGCGCTTGCTTCAGCGCCACGCTGTCCTGAATGGATTCCTTGCGAGCGCGTTTGCGCAGGCCGGCAAGCAGGAATTGAGTCGCTTGGACGCCGCAGTCGGCGCCAAGCAAGGCTGTCTCGAGCTCCTCGAACAGCGCCTCGTCGACCGTGCGTCGTCCGATAAGCGCACCGAGCCCACCGCCAATCGCCGCACGGGTGCGCGCAAGTCCGGCACGCAGGCGCGTCGCCCACGTTAAATTGTCGCCGGGGCTGTCCTGCGTCCGTTCACCCTTGGCGGGCGGCTTGCTCTTGAAACCCAGCACGGGAACCCTGGTCGGGAGTGCGGTGGAAACCGCTAAGATGCGAAACAGCATTCTAGCAAAGCACCCTCTCTTGCCATCGAGTTCGCGTCGGGCGGCAGCGCGCGCGCCCCGCCAAGTTCGGATTATCGGCGGCGCATGGCGCAGCCGGCGCATCCATTTCGCCGATCGCCAGGATTTGCGTCCGACGCCGGACCGAGTCCGCGAGACCCTGTTCAATTGGCTCGGGCAGCAGCTTGCGGGCGAGGCCTGCCTGGATCTTTACGCCGGGAGCGGCGCGCTCGGATTCGAGGCCGCATCGCGTGGCGCAGGGCGCATTGTAATGGTCGACCAGGACCGGGTTGCGCTCGCCGCGCTTGAGCGCAACAGGGTGCTGCTCGGCGCCGACAGCGTGGCTATCGTTTCCGGCGATGCGCTGGATTACCTGCAGCGGACAGCCGAGTGGTTCGACATCGTTTTCCTGGATCCGCCGTTTAGACAGAATCAATGGGATCAATTGCTGGCGCTGCTACCGCCACGACTGCGGCCGGGTGCAAGAGTCTACATCGAGGCGGGCGAGCCCGTGGACCCCCCCCCCTTGTGGGTAGAACTCAAGCGCGCGCGCGCGGGGCAGGTAAGCTATCAACTCTGGCAATGGAGCGAAGCATGATAAGAGCGGTCTACCCGGGAACATTTGACCCACTTACGCGCGGTCACGAGGATCTCGTGCGCCGCGGCAGCACGCTGTTCGAGACGCTCATCATCGGCGTCGCGGACAGCCGCGCCAAAAAGCCGTTCTTCACGATGCGGGAGCGCGTCGACATGGCCCGCGAAGTCCTGTCCGATGTGAAGAACGTCGAGGTGGTCGGCTTCTCCGGGTTGTTGATCGAATTTGCACGCAAGCACGAGGCAAGGGTCATTATGCGAGGCCTTCGCGCGGTATCGGATTTCGAGTATGAATTTCAGCTTGCCGGGATGAACCGCAATCTTCATCCGGAAATCGAAACCGTATTCATGACGCCGTTCGAACAGCACATGTTCATATCGGCGACGCTGGTGCGCGAGATCGCGACGCTCGGCGGCGACGTCAGCAAGTTCGTTCACCCGCTGGTGCGGGAAAGGCTGCGACTCAAGCTCGCCGCGCCAAGCACCTGATCGGCGCGCGCTAGCGCTGGCAGCGCGGGCAGTAAAACGTGGCGCGCTGCCCCTGCACCAGACGCCTGATGGGCGTGCCGCAGACGTGGCAGTCCTGGTCCGCTCGATCGTAGACGCTGTAAGTTTGCTGAAAGTATCCGGGCTTGCCGTCGCCGCCCACGAAATCGCGCAGCGTCGACCCGCCGGCGCGGATCGCGGCGCGCAGCGTCTGCCGTATCGCCGCAGCGAGCCGCTCGCAGCGCGCAAGCGAGACGCGGTCAGCCCGCGCAAGTGGACAAATCCCGGCCCGAAACAGGCTTTCGTTCGCGTAGATGTTCCCGATACCGACGATGCGCCGGCCGTCCATCAGAAACTGTTTGATGCTAGTCCGATGCTTGCCGGCGAGCGAGTGCAGCCGTACTCCAGTGAGATCCGGCGACAGCGGTTCGATCCCAAGATGTGCAAGCAAGGGGTGCATCGGATCACCTCTTACCGCCCACAGCACGGCACCGAAGCGTCGCGGGTCGCGCAGCCGCAGAACGAGATTCTTGAAGCAAACATCGACATGGTCATGCTTGCCCGCCGGGGTAGCGGATGGTACGAGCCGCAGACTGCCCGACATCCCAAGATGAACAATTAGTTGCCCGCTGTCGAAATTGAACAGCAGGTATTTGCCGCGCCGCTGGATGCTGCGTACACGCTGCCCCGCCAGTTGCGTGATCGCATCTGGCACCGGCCAGCGCAGGTGCCGTTCGCGCACCGCGACTTCCGAAACAACCTGACCCGTGATCGACGGGGCTATGCCCCGGAGGGTGACTTCGACTTCTGGCAGTTCTGGCATCGGAATCTTGTCTTGCGCGAGGCGATAGGACGTTGGTCACATGCCGCCGCGCAGCTTGGCTTGTGCCGGGCCCGGAATATACCTAACATGAACGCAGATTTCGCGCGCCGCTGCGGCACGGTCATGCCGAACTGGTAATTCTCAGCCTGTGGCGCCGCACCTGGAAGGGCCTCATGTTTTTTCGGTTGTATTTTAGATTCGCCATTGTGCTGCCGCTGCTGTTCGTGCTTGGGCTTACCCAAACGGGAGCGCAAGTCGGCATACAGGTTGCTGCGCAGGCGGATGGCGAAGAAGAAGAGTCCGAAGTCGCGCCGCTCGCCCCGGCTGTCGACCCGAAGCAGGATTCCCGGCTGCCTCTCCAGGACCTGACAGGGGAGACGCTCTACCAGTTGCTGCTCGGCGAAGTTGCTCATCAGCGGGCTAACTCGGGAATTGCGGCTCAGACCTATCTTGTGCTGGCCAAACGAACGCGCGATCCTCGGATCGCGCGCCGGGCGGTCGAAATCGCCACTGCGGCAAGAATGCCTGAGCTGGCGCTTGAGGCGGCTAAGATCTGGCATGAGAGCGATCCGAGTTCCGCCCAGGCGCTGCAAACGGTGACTGTTCTGCTGGTCAGTTCGCGCAGGGTTAGGGAGGCGCAACCCTACCTCGCGAAACTTCTCTCGGCAGAGGGCGCCGGCCCGGCGCCTGCACTCATGCAGCTTGGACGCCTGCTCGCGGCCAATCCGGACAAGGCATCGAACCTGGAGGTCGTGAAGCAGCTGGTGCAGCCATATCCCGCGCTCGCGGAGGCACAGTTCGCGCTCGCACAGGCGGCCTTCGCGGCACGCGACGAAACGCTTGCACTGGAGGCGATCCGGCGCGCGGCCGAACTGAGGCCGCAGTGGGAAGTGCCGGCGCTGTACGAGGCGCAGATCCTGCAGCGGCGTTCCCCGCGCCAGGCTGCGGAGCGGCTGGCTGGATTTCTCGCCAAGTTCCCCGACTCAAATGAAGTTCGGATGAACTACGCGCGCGCGCTGGTGGGCGACAAGCGCTTGCCCGAGGCGCAGACAGAACTGAAACGGCTGCTAGCCGCTGCGCCGCGCGATGTCGAATTGACCTACTCGGTCGGCCTGCTCGCCTATCAGATGAAGAACTACGCGCTGTCGGAAGCAAGCATGAAGCGCCTGATCGATCTGGGGTATCGCGATTCGAACAGCGCGCGCTATATGCTCGGGCAGATCGCCGAGGAGCGCAAGGACTGGGCGGGCGCAATCGAGTGGTACCGTCAGATCGGGAGCGGCGAGCGCGCCATCCAGGCTCGGCTGCGCACCGCGCAAGCCTTGTCCAAGCAGGGCAAGATCGAAGAGGCGCGATCATACTTACGCAATGCTGCTCAGGCGGATACGGCGCTGCAGCCCCAATTCATCATCGCTGAGGCGCAGTTACTGCGCGAGGCAAATCGCAACAAGGAGGCGTTCGACATTCTGGGCGAGGCGCTGAAGAAGACGCCCGATCAGCCTGATCTTCTCTATGACATTGCGCTGACCGCGGAGAAGATCGAGCGCTTCGATCTCCTGGAAAACCACCTCCGCAAGCTGATTCAGCTGCAGCCCGATCACGCGCACGCGCATAACGCGCTCGGCTATTCGTTCGCCGAGCGCAACGTGCGACTTGCGGAGGCACGCAAGCTGATCGAGAGGGCGATTGAGCTGTCTCCGGATGACATGTTCATCGTGGACAGTCTGGGCTGGGTGCTCTACAGGATGGGCGACATGAAGGGCGCGGTGGATCATCTGCGCCGCGCCTACGAAGCCCGCCAGGATGCCGAAATCGCGGCCCACCTCGGCGAGGTGCTGTGGGTCTCGGGCCAGAGGCAGGAAGCGGAGCGCGTCTGGAAGGAGTCGCTCGGCAACAACCTGGACAGCGAAGTTCTACAGAAGACCATCAAACGTTTTCAGCACTGAGCGGAAGATGGGCCTGCGAGTTGCGGCAGCCCTGGTTTTTCTTGCGGCCCTGGTTTCATGCGCGCAGTTGCCTGCCCCGGCGGCGGGTATCGAGGTGGAGTTCGAGCTCGCGGGCCGGATCGGCATGCGCTATCGGGATGAAGCTACCTCAGGACACCTGGCCTGGCGTCATTCGGAATTGCACGATGACCTGCTGATTTCCTCTCCGTTCGGCCATGGCATAGCGCAGATCCGGCGCGCTGACGACGCGCTGACGCTCAGCCTTGCCGACGGGCGCAGCTTTCGCGCGCGCGACGCGGAAGCCTTGACCTCGCAGGTGCTGGGATTCCGCCTGCCGTTAGCGGGGCTTGCCGACTGGGTCGTCGGACGGAAAAGTGCCCGGTTGCCAATCTCGGAAGAAAAACGCGATGCAAGGGGCCGGCTGATGTCGCTGGCTCAGGGCGGGTGGCGCGTGGAATACCTCAGTTATCGCGAGGATGCCCCCGGTGCCGGCCTGCCGACCCAGTTGCGGCTGTATTACCCCTCAGCCACCGACCCGGAGATCGAGCTGCGCGTGTCAGTCAGTGATTGGCGCGTGCTGCCGCGCAAGGCGAGCGCGCCATGAACTGGTATCCCGCACCCGCCAAGCTGAACCTTTTTTTGCATGTCCTGGGGCGTCGCGCGGACGGCTACCACATGCTGCAGACGGTGTTCCGCCTGATCGACCGCTGCGATCGGGTTGGCTTCGCGTTGCGCGCCGATGGCAGGCTGCGCCGCACGACAAGGATTGCGGGCGTGGCCGAGGAGGACGATCTGTGTCTGCGGGCCGCGACCAGCCTGAAGAATTTTGCCATCGAGTACCTTGGCGTGTCTGCTGGCGCGCTCGGCGCGGACATCGCGCTGGACAAGGTGCTGCCGATGGGCGGGGGCCTGGGCGGGGGCTCCTCCGATGCGGCCACGACGCTCATGGTGCTAAATCAGTTATGGGGGTTGGCCCTGTCTCAAGACGATCTCGAGCGACTGGCGCTGGCGCTCGGCGCCGACGTGCCGTACTTTCTGTTTGGCCGCCCAGCCATCGCCGAAGGCGTCGGTGAGCGCCTCCGGGAACTCTCGCTCAGGTCTGCCTGGTACCTTGTTTTGACGCCCCAAGTATCGGTTTCAACGAAGGAAATCTTCTCCGATCCCGCGTTGACACGGGATACGAAACCTCTCACAATACCGCCCTTTTTCGCGGGCTCCGGAAGGAATGATCTGGAGCCGGTTGCGGTGCGGCGTTATGCAGAGGTTGCGCGCCATCTGACATGGCTTCGAAATCGGGTGCCCGGCGCGCGTATGACGGGCTCCGGAGCCTGTGTTTTTGCCGAGTTTTCGGATCTGCGGCAGGCGGAAGATTTGGCCGCCCGGCTGCCCGCGGATATGCGAGGCTTCGTCGCGCGAGGGCTGGACAGGCACCCGCTGCACGCCAACAAGCTGCGGCAGGACTGAGCGGATTTCGCAGTATCCGGGGCCCCGATGGGTATCCCGGCGCGACTGGGGTGTCGCCAAGCTGGTTAAGGCACCGGATTTTGATTCCGGCATACCTAGGTTCGAATCCTAGCACCCCAGCCATCACACAGGGTATTTCGGCAGCATAACCGCAGCACTGGAGCGAAGCGGAAAGTGAATCAGCTGACCAACATACCGCTGGAACGCCTGATGGTGTTCGCCGGAAGCGCCAATCCGCGCCTCGCCCAGGATGTGGTCAAGCACCTTAACATTTCACTCGGCCGGGCCGTGGTGGGAAAGTTCTCCGACGGCGAGTCGATGGTCGAGCTGATGGAGAACGTTCGCGGCAAGGATGTTTTCGTGCTGCAGTCGACCTCCGCACCGACCAATGATCACCTGATGGAAATGCTCATCATGGTGGACGCCCTGAAGCGTTCCTCCGCGGCGCGGGTCACTGCGGCGATTCCGTATTTCGGCTATGCGCGCCAGGATCGGCGTCCGCGTTCCGCGCGCGTGGCGATCAGCGCCAAGGTGGTCGCCAACATGCTGACATCGGTGGGCGTCACGCGCATGCTGACGATGGATCTGCATGCCGATCAGATCCAGGGCTTCTTCGACATACCGGTCGACAACATTTATGCCGCGCCTGTACTGCTGGGGGACGTCTGGAAGCAGCGCTACGAGGACGTGATCGTGGTGTCGCCGGACGTCGGCGGCGTGGTGCGCGCGCGCGCCCTGGCCAAGCGTCTCGAATCGGACCTTGCGATCATCGACAAGCGCCGCCCGAAGGCGAACGTGTCGGAGGTGATGAACGTGATCGGCGAAGTGGATGGCCGCACCTGCGTGATCATGGATGACATGGTGGACACCGCCGGCACGCTGGTGAAGGCGGCCCAGGTGCTGAAGAGCGAGGGGGCGAAAAAAGTCGTCGCCTATTGCACTCACCCGGTGCTCTCCGGGCCGGCGGTGGAGCGCATCGCGAGCTCCGATCTGGACGAGCTGGTGGTGACCGATACGATTCCGCTGCGCGAGGATGCGCGCGCCTGCGTGAAGATCCGCCAGCTCACCGTGGCTGGATTGCTCGCTGAAACCATCCTCAGGATATTCAACGAAGAATCCGTCAGTTCGCTGTTTATAGAGTAACCGGGAATCATTTTTCGGGCGCCGGAATAGACCCGGCGCCTGTTTCAGTACTGCCGGTGTCTGGTCGCGGACACGGCAGCAAAACCAAGGAGTCAAACCATGAAAATTGAAATCAGTGCTGAGAAGCGCGAAGCGCAAGGAACGGGTGCGAGCCGCCGTCTGCGCCGCACGGGCAAGGTGCCCGGCATCGTGTACGGCGGGGACAGGGATCCTGCGTCTGTGGCGCTAAATCACAAGGATCTGCATCAGAACCTTATGAAAGAGGCGTTCCATGCGTCGGTCCTGACGTTGAACCTGGACGGCACGAGCGAGTCGGTGCTGCTGCGCTCCTTCAATATGCATCCGTTCAAGGCGCAGGTACAGCACGTGGACTTTCAGCGCGTCTCCAAGGACAAAAAGATCCACATGAAGGTGCCGCTGCATTTCGTGAACGCCGAGATATCGCCGGGCGTGAAGACCCAGGGCGGCGTCGTGAGCCACGTACTGAACGAGTTGAATGTCACCTGCTTTCCAGACGATCTGCCGGAATTCATCGAAGTGGACTTGAGCGAACTATCGGTCGGCAATTCGTTGCACGCCAAGGATGTGAAGCTACCGAAGGGCGTTGAGGCAGTGTTGCACCGGAACGAAAATCCGGTTGTTTGCACGGTCATCCTGCCGGCGTTGGTGGTCGATGATGAGCCTGCTGCGGCGGCGCCTGCTGCGGGCGATGTGCCGGCCACGGCACAGGCTGCGCCCGACAAGGCGGCCGAGGGCGGCGACAAGAAGGACAAGGACAAAAAGGACAAGGACAAGAAGTAAGCGGCATTGACACCCCGCAGAGCCATTCTTGCGGGCCGGTCCATGCGACCGGCCCGGGTCTTCTTGACGCTGCCTATCGCTGCCCATATCCCTGCATACGGTATTTGATGTCTGGCATCCTCCTGCTTGTCGGCCTGGGAAATCCGGGCAAGGAATACGAGTCGACGCGCCACAATGCCGGGTTCTGGCTGGTGGAGCGCTTTGCCGTGCGCGAGAAAATCACCATGCGCAAGGAGCCCAAGTACCAGGCCTACCTGGGGCGCCACGAGCCGAGCGGTGCCTGGCTCCTGCTGCCGCAGACCTATATGAACCTGAGTGGGCGTTCGGTGGGCCTGATCGCGGGCTTCTTCAAGCTGCCCGCGGCGCAAGTTCTGGTCGCGCACGACGACCTGGATTTCCAGCCAGGAGTGGCGAAGCTGAAACAGGGCGGCGGCGTTGCCGGTCACAACGGCCTGAAGGACATCGCGGCGCGTCTCGGTTCGCTCGATTTCTGGCGTCTGCGGCTCGGCATCGGCCATCCGGGTGATCGCAATCAGGTGGCGGACTACGTGCTGCGCAAGCCGGCTGCCGACGACCGCGCCGCGCTCGATGCTTCGATCGATCGCGCGCTGGACATTGTTCCGCTGTGCCTCGCGGGCGATCTGCAGGGCGCGATGCTCAAGCTCCACACCAAGGCAACCCAGGCATAAATCATGGGTCTCAAATGCGGCATCGTCGGGTTGCCGAACGTCGGCAAGTCCACGCTTTTTAATGCGCTGACGCGCTCGCAGATCGCGGCGGAGAACTATCCCTTCTGCACCATCGAGCCGAATGTCGGCGTCGTCGAAGTGCCGGATGCGCGGCTGGCCGCCCTGGCATCGATCGAGAAGCCGCAGAAGCTCATCCCGGCGGTAGTCGAGTTCGTCGACATCGCGGGGCTGGTGGCGGGTGCCTCGAAGGGCGAGGGGCTTGGCAACCAGTTTCTCGCCAATATCCGCGAGACCGACGCCATCGCGCATGTCGTGCGCTGCTTTGCGGATCCGAATGTCGTCCACGTTGCGGGCAAAGTGGATCCGGTGTCCGACATCGAGACCATCAACACGGAGCTCGCCTTGGCCGACCTGCAGACGGTGGAGAAGCAGCTTTCCAAGAACACCAAGCTGGCCAAATCCGGTGGTGACAAGGAGGCGGCGCGACTGGTAGCCGTACTGCTGAAGGTTCAGGCCGAACTCGACCAGGGGCGCCCGGCGCGTACGCTTGCGTTCGCAAAGGAGGAACTCGAGGTGCTGAAGCCGCTGTTCCTTCTCACCATGAAGCCTACGCTCTATATCGCGAATATCGCCGACCAGAAGGCAGAGGACAATCCCTACCTGGCGGCGGTCCAGGCGTACGCGGCGCGCGAGGGCGCGCCGGTGGTCGCCTTATGCGCCGCGCTGGAAGCGCAGATCGCGGACATGTCCGACGAGGACAAGGCGATGTTTCTCTCCGACATGGGCATGGAAGAACCTGGCTTGAACCGTGTCATACGCGCCGGGTACAGGCTGATGGGTTTGCAGACCTACTTTACCGCGGGGCCAAAGGAAGTCCGCGCATGGACGGTCGCGGTCGGCGCTACCGCGCCGCAGGCCGCGGGCGTGATCCATACCGATTTCGAACACGGATTCATCCGCGCGGAAGTCATCGCCTTCCAGGATTTCGTCGCAGCCAAAGGCGAACACGGCGCGAAGGAAGCGGGCAAGATGCGCGTCGAAGGCAAGGACTACATCGTGCAGGACGGCGATGTCATGCACTTCCGCTTCAACGTATGATCGATTTCTGATGTCCGGCGATGTCCAGTGCTGTCCGAAATAATGGTAACAATTACATGAAATAAACATATTAATTGTTAATTTAGGTTCTAGGAAATCCGTTGCAGTCCTGAAAGAAAGCGGGTACCGTAGCGGGTATATGGTCCCGAAAAAGCGGGTATCGCATCTCTAGGAGCCCGTACCATGCCAAAGGACCGACTAAGCGACGCCGCCTGCCGGAACGCCAAGCCAAAGAACGCTTCCTACAAACTTGCCGATGGCGGCGGGCTCTTTCTGCTGGTGACCGCCTCTACTGAGAGCAACCCTAAGGGCTCAAAGCTTTGGCGTTACCGCTACCGGATCGGCGACAAGGAAAATGTGTACGCCATTGGTGCGTATCCCGGGATCGGACTGGAGCGGGCGCGGAAAGAGCGCGAGCGCGCGCGGGAACTGGTGCGACAGGGGATCCACCCGAAGTTACGGCGGGATGATGAATACGCCCGCAACGTCGCTGAGACCGAAGAACGCGCCCGCAAAACGGATAGCGCGTTTGAGCGAATCGCGCGCGAATGGCTGGAGCAAAACCCCAAGGGCTATGTCGCCGGCACGCTGAGGGCGAAACGTGCGCGTTTAGAGCGGCATGTTTTTCCGAAGCTTGGCGCGCGTCCGGTGGCCGAGATCACGGCGGCAGAGGTGGCAGACGTGCTCGACTTGATTCAGAACGCTGGAGCTTGGGCGGCGATCCATACCAAGGGCGACGTTGTCGGGGTGCTGCGGTATGCGGCGCGCAAGCGGCTGCTGGATCGCAACGTGGCGCGCGACGTGGAAATCGATTCCGCGCCGGCGTCTGAGTCAAAGCGCGTGCTCTTGCCAGCGGAGTTGCGCACCCTTATCCGGACGCTACCAGGAATGCGGGCATTGCCCGAGACCCCCTTGGCGTTGCATTTGATCGCATTGACGGCGTGCCGGGTGGGTGAACTGTGCGTGGCGGAATGGGTAGACTTTGATTTGCAAGCGGGTGTCTGGCGCAGGCCGGCCGCGAAAATGAAAGGCCGTGTGGAACACGTGATGCCGCTTTCCGCACAAGCTGTCCGGGTGGTGAATGCGCTACACGCGATAACGGGGGCGGGGCGCTGGGTGCTACCGCACCGGGACAAGCCCGGTCATTCGAGCCATCCGGCTCGGCTACGGTATGCCATGCGGCAAGTTGGGTTGGACGCGGGCGCGTCACCGCACGCTTTGCGAACGACGTTCAGCACCTGGGCAAACGAACGGGCATTTCGACCCGATGCAATCGAGCGACAGCTTGCGCATGTCGAGAAAGATCGCATTCGCGCCACTTATAACAAGTCGCTACTCATGGATGAGCGGCGCGCGATGATGCAGCGATGGGCGGATTATCTGGATGCGTTAGAAGCCGGAGCCGAAGTGATTCCGCTGCGGGTTCAAGCGGCTTGAGGGTTCGTCGCGCCTAGCGGAGAATGCCTTCACGCCCAATCGGGTGAAGGGGATGCTGGAGCAGTTGAAAGAGCGCCTCAGAAACACGAATACCGAAGGGCAGGCAGCCCTTGCCACGCTGACCCAAGAACTGAGGGACAACGAGCCGGCTACCAGGCGGCTCTATAAGGCGATAGAGCGCGGCATCGTCAAGATCGAGGACGTAGCCCTGCAACGTTTACGTGTGTGAAAGCGTTTATCCGTTCGATTCCTCTTTCGCAGTAGATTAAGCATTCGCCTGGCACGTAAAAACGGTTGCAGAACTAAGCAGCCCGAACATTTTTCATCTTGAATTGTTTCCATCGGGCTTTCGGCCCGACGTTCCGCCGGAATGATTGCTCACCCGTTGGACCGTCGCCTCAGAGCGACATAGCCAATCATCGTCAAATCAGCCAATTATCTCAAACTGGGGAATTCGTTGTCGCTTCACAACGACAAGCTGACGCTGACTCACCCGTCCGTATGCTGCGCTAAGGTATTGACGCGGCGAATTATTGCTAACCTTGGCGCGGCGATTGCTTTCTCGCCGGATGCAGTCTGGTTTTACGATCATGGAGCAGTTTCTAACGCAGGAGAAAAATCATGAAGATCGCGAAAATCGCGGTGCTAGCGTCGGCTACTTTGATAACTGCACCGGTTTTCGGCCAGGTACTGGGCGTTCAAACGCAGCTTGGTGGGCAAACCGCCGGCCAACTTTCGTCAGGCGGAGCGCTGAACGGCGCTTTCAATTCCGCGCTGAGGAGCGGGTCTGCCGCTGCACTCAATGCTTCCGCGGGAGGTTCCAGTAGTTCCATTAGTACAATGGCCACCGGTGGTTTGAGCGGTTCTTCCAGCGCCCTGGCCGCGGGAACGACGCCAAGTCCGTCCGTAAGTGGCGCCAATGGCTCTGCCAATGGTGGGGCAAGTCTCGACGCTACCAAACTCCGAAACTGCGGATTGCACCGACCAGTCTGAAACGGCTGGAGGACAAAGTCCGAGACGTACTCAAGGACGCGAGAGGACGCAGCCTGGCGAAAGTCATCATCGCGCTCAACCCGATCCTTCGCGGCTGGATGGCCTACTTAGGTCTGGTGTCGCTGCTCGATACAATGCGACGACTCCAGTGTGTTCAATGAACCGCCGGATGCGGAACCGCACGTCCGGTGGTGTGGGAGGACGGCGGGGGTGACCCCGCCTCCTACCCGATTGCGTTTCGGATTTGCAGGGGCGCGTAAGCGGGGAAGGCACGGGGCATTGCATCGCCATTCCGATCGTCAATGGAGCAAGGAGGTCAATAATGCACCAGAGCACCCGGCCTCAAGGCCTGCTGCTGAGTTTGCGGCAAATCCTGTCGCACGGGATCATCACCGTGCTCGCGGTGGCGATCGCGTTTTCCTTGCCGCAGGCGGCCCGTTACATTCTCTACGAGTGGTGGCCGATGGTCGAGCACGACGCGAACCTGCTGCTCGCGACGGAAATCTGTATGGCTTCGGCCATGGTGCTGCTATTCAATTTTGCCAAAATCGTGTGGGACAATCGACAACGAGTAGCCATGGCAAAGCTGATCGCGCTTGCCTATGCGCGCAACGACCGGCGCAACTGGCTGTCGCGCCGGCGCGAGCGGGCGTTGGTCAAGCGGCTTTCGACGGCGCGCGATGCTTACATGTTGACGCTGACCGGATACGATACCTTGGTCGAAGACCGCAGCCTGCTACTGGGGGCATTGCAATCGGCCTACGAAATTCGTGTCATGCTGGTCAATCCGGTCGGAACAGGTTTGCGCCGGCGCGTCGATTCCCTGCCTCCGGACATCACGCTGCTGTCTTTTCACAAGGAAATTGAGGCCAGCATCGCCTGTCTCGCGGAACTGCGCAAAGCCGGCAAGAAGATCACACTGAAGTTTTATGAGCATGAGCCGTTCTGGAAAGTGATCGTTCTCGGAGATCACGTCTGGGTGCAGCATTGCCATACCGGATTCGAAGTGAAACATCAGCCCGAATACGTATTTGCGCTGCAGCGTCAAAATCCGCGCGAGGGCCTTTACGTCCCTTTCTATATGCATTTCCTGGAACAGTGGAGCCAGCCATGCCACCCGGAATACGATTTCGAAACCAATGAACTGGTTTATCGCGATGAAGCCGGAAACGAATGCGGGCGCGCCGCCTTGGGCGTGCCGATCAACGGTGCCGGTCTTCCGGTCATTCCGCCTGCGCCTCCGGCGAAGAAACGCTCGGTCACCGAAGGCGTCATGCCGGCGAGCCGACTTGCTCACGCCGCGCTAGAGCGAGCAGGGCTCGAACGGCGGACCCGGATTAATGGCCCGCTGGAATGACAACGGCGGGTCGGCTAGAGTGATCAAGGAGGAAGCGGGAACGCGAACCGTGCCGCGCGCAATCACCACCCCGATGACCACCAGATAGATCACGCCAATAAGACCTTGTACCGCCGCCTTCGTGCGGCCGCGCACGGCCAAGCCTAACAGAACGATCAGTATCGGAATCGCCGAGGCAACCATCCACGTCGCCGGTGATACCCGCCCCTCATCCGCGAAATTCACGGCAATGACGAACAAGCCAACGACAAGGGCAAGGGTCAGGATTATCCGCGATATTCTCGCCAGCCTATCTTCGACGATGCGCGCAACATCTGTTTCGACTGCCGTATCGGTCGGGCTGTTCGAACGATTCAAGGTTTGGCGCTCCCGCTAATCGTGCCCCCCGCTTAAGTAACATACATGGACGCCCACTTTTTTGCCAAGCTTTCAATCGATGATGGGTCGAAGGTAAAGATTGCAGCTCATGCTCCTCACCGACACCAAATGTGAACCTGGACAAATGGGGGCGACCATGTATGGAAAACGCCGCAGATTTTTGGTTTGTCGTGTTGACGCTTGACACCTACCCTCTTGTGGATCACGAACGTGCAGTCTTCCTGCGATCAGACTGCGGCTCGCTCGCAATCGGCCTGCAGTCCTTTTGCAGTTTATTCGCCGTCTTGAGCAAAATTCCGGACTTTGCAGACATTGCCTGGAAACCAATGTAAGCATAACTGCGCATAATAAAGCAGTTATTGTTCCATAGAGCCCTGGACCGATTCGTTGCAATCCGGTTCAAAAGCGGGTACGGCGGCAGTGCCGGAGACCCGTACCATGCTGACCGATGCCCAGTGCCGTACCGCCAAGCCGCGACCGGAGCCCTACACTGTGGGACGGTGGCGAAATGGCGATCGACCGGCGTTCCAAGCCATCCTTCGTGCTGCGTGGCCGGCGGCTCACCTTCGGACTGATGGTGCAGCCCGAGGCATTGCGCGGCTTCTTGGAGCGCGCCGGCACGCTGCCGCGTGGTACCGGATTCATCGTGCGCTTCCTGATCGCCTGGCCCGAGAGCACGCAGGGCACGCGCGCCTACCGCCCGGCGCCCGAGGCGATGCCGCACGTAGACGTCCTCGGGGAGCGCATCCGGGCGCTGCTCGCGCAGTCGCTCACGGCCGACGCTCGCGGCTGCCTCACCCCGGTAGTCCTCGATCTGTCGCCGCAGGCGCGTGCTGAGTGGATACGCTTTCACGATGAGGTCGAGTGCGAGCTGGGCGCGCGAGGCGTATTCCGCGGCGTGCGTGATGTCGCGGCCAAGGCGGCGGAGAACGTCGCTCGGCTCGCTGCGTTGTTCCATGTGCTGGAGCATGGCACGAGCGGGACGATAGCGTCCGAGGAAATCCGCGCCGCGGCCCGCATCGTGGGTTGGCATTTGAACGAGGCGCGGCGCTTGCTCGCCGACCTGGACACGCCGCCGTCGCTCGCCGCGGCGATCCGGCTCGATGCCTGGCTGCGCAATGAAGCGCAGGCCAACGGCACCGATCGCGTGCCGACAAAGCGGATCTACCAGTACGGTCCGAACTGCGTCCGGGACAGCCGCGACCTGCGCGCCGCACTCGCCATCCTCGCCGAGCGTGGACGGGCGAGGATGGAGGAAGACCGGCGCCGGCGGTGTGTGGCGATCAATCCGGCGCTGCTGAATGGCCGGGAGTGATCTTCAGCAATCGGGTTTTGACACCAAGAGGGTGTTGCTACTGTTGCTACTCTTGCTACCGTCGCTTGGCGCGAACGCTGATCGGTAGCAGAATTAGCAAGGGTAGCAGGGGGTGGCGGGTCGGAAACAACTGCACCACGCGTGTCCCTCGCACGGCAGCGCCATGGGACATCCGGCTCGTGCTTCTTCAGATCGCTATCACCGGGGGCGCCGTCGAATCATCACGGCCCGCGCGCCGTGACAGAGCGGTGTCGAAGGTGGCGAAATCATCGCAGCCGGCGGCAAGCGCGTGGTGCAGCGCGTCAGCGAAGTCCCAGCCTTGCCGCATTTTCCTGGCCGCCGCGACAACGGCCGCCTGTTCGCCGACGACGGCATTTTCCAGGATTGCGAGCTTTTCCATCGCGTCTGCGATCGCTTTGGGTGAATACCCGTATCGCGAGCGCAGCACCCACTCCAGCTCGAGGATCACCGTTACCGGGATATATACCGGCTGAGCGCTTAGGCAGGCCTGCGCGCGCCGGCCCTGTGCCGCGTCGTCCTGCACCAGGGCGCGCACCAGCACGTTGGTATCCAGAGCGCGCACGCCGTCAGTCCTTGTAGTCCGTGACGCGCATATCCTTCACAGCCACCCGTGGGCCGGAATACTTGAGGATGGCCTGGATCTCGGAAAGCTTCGCCGTGTTCTTGACCGGCGCCGGGGTTATGCGCGCACCCTTGCCCTCGACGCGGATTTCGACACGCATTCCCGGCTTCAAGCCGAGCGCCTTCCGAACGGCGGCGGGGAGGACGATCTGTCCTTTGGTCGATACCAGCACGGCGCTCATTGCTCGCTCCAGGAGTTTTACCAGGTAGGTATTCTACACCAGCCGACGTTCCGGGTGGCGCTGCCCCGACCGGAGCCACGAAAAGCGGGTACAGAACGCGCCGCCGCGGTGACATCTTGAGCAGCGGCGCGGGCTTACCGGCGCAATTGCCGTTCAACGTCTGAGCAAAATTCCGGATTTTGCAGACATTGCCTGGAAACCAATGTAAGCATAACTGCGCATAATAAAGCAGTTATTGTTCCATAGAGCCCTGGACCGATTCGTTGCAATCCGGTTCAAAAGCGGGCATGTTTTCGGGTATTCCCCGTCAAAACCCGCCCGAAAAAAGCGGGTACGGCGGCAATGCCGGAGACCCGCACCATGCTGACCGATGCCCAGTGCCGTACAGCCAAACCGCGACCGGAGCCCTACAAGCTGCCGGACGGCAAGGTGCACTGAGCATCGCCCCGGCGTGCGGAAACCAGGCTCTTTTTACCGTGTGGGTGAGGATCGCCATCCGCAGATTACATCTATACGCAGATTGCGTATAATACGCCCATGAAGGCCGTTTTCATCGAGTTGCCTGCATTCGAGTGCAATCGCGCGGACTATCTGGACGATGCGGCATTTTCCGAACTGCAGCAGGTCCTGATGAAAAATTCCGAGGCTGGAGAAGTGATCGAGGGCACGGGCGGCCTGCGCAAGATGCGATTCGCCGATGCGCGCCGCGGCAAGGGCAAGCGCGGTGGCCTTCGGGTGATCTACTACTGGTGGCGCGCCGGCCTGCGGTTCTGGCTGTACACGCTGTACGACAAGGACGAATTGGCGGATCTGACGTCCCAGCAGCGCAAGGCACTGAAAGCGATGCTCAAGATGGAACTGGAATCGAGGAGATTGACATGAAGGCACCGATGAAGGCGAAGCGTGAGCCCAAGCGCGATCTTTTCGCGGAGTTGAGCGAAGGCATGACGGCATTGGCGGAGGCCCGGCAGGGCAAGCGCACGTTGCGCACCCATGCCGCTGAGTTCAAGCCGGCGCCGGAGATCAGCGCCCGGGAGTTGGTCCGCGTCCGACAGCACCTCAAGCTCTCGCGAGCACTGTTCGCGAACTACCTGCGCACGAACGTCCGCACGCTGGAAAACTGGGAGCAGGGTCGGGCGAAGCCGAACGCGCAGGCAGCCTTGCTGATCAATCTGGTGAGACGATTTCCGGACACTGTCGAACGGCTCGCCGTGATCTGAATGCTCACCCCGCACAGGCTGGTCGGTAGAAGACCCGGCCCGGACGAAACTCGCAAAAGTGGGTACGAAAGCGGGTACAAAACGCGCCGCCACGATGACATTGCGAGCAGCGGCGCGGGGTTACCGGCAAGGTGATCGAGCTTCAACATCGCCGTCTCGATTTCAGAGACGCCAAGTCTGCGCGCGTGCTCGGCGGAAATCACGCGGAACCTTTGCCAACTATTTTCCGCGCTGGATTCTAGAAAGAAGCATCCGCTATTCCGGGTCGTCTGCGCTCCAACTGGCGACAGTGGTCGAATTTCGGCGTTACCTTTTGTTTACCCACAAGATGAACCCGTGGCTGCGACGTTGGATCAGCTCAATCACCCGACATCAGGGATTCAGGTCGCGTGGCGGACTAAAGAAATATTGATTATCGAAGATATTCGCAAGGAAATCGCCAAGGCGCCTGCGAAAAGGCGGTTCTCGCCGGTGGGTCTTGAGCGGGAAGATTCTGGCTCTTTGATCTGTTACCCAGTTCGCCACGCCGGTACGAACAGTATTCCGTTTGTTTTTTCAATTCATTGCGACCAAGCGAACTATTTCAAAGAGGACTTTGCCGACGTGTGGGAACACTCTCTTGAGCGCTTCGCATGCCGTCTCAGCTTAGAGTACAGCTTACAACTTGTTAAGGAGGAACTCTGCAATGAACCAAACTAACAACCCAAGAAAAATGCCAGGCTCTAGCTGGGAGAATTTTAAGACACCGTCTGGCGGGTCATCTCGTGAAATTCAAAAGGGTGCGGATCAACTTAGGAATATGGTGCGGGAGCAAAGTAAGGCCTTTCGCGAAAAATCCATCGTCAATGGCGGGACGAAAGTTAAGGCCTAGAGACCCGTGGCCGACATGCCTAAACAGGGAGTGCCCCTGTTTGAATTGCTGCGCGAGGCGCGCAGACCCTTTGCCTTTCCGACCCTGCAGTAACAAGACCAGCGTTTCTCACGAACCGTATAGCGGTTTGGGGCGACCTTACACGACATTCCGAGACCGCAAACCATGTGGCGCGCGAACGCAAACCATGTGGCGCCTTACAACAGTCGCCGGATTCGGAATCTGTAAGTGCTTGAGTAAGAGGTGGCCAAGGGCGGAATCGAACCACCGACACAAGGATTTTCAGTTTTACCGGGTAATTTTGGTATTCAAAGCGATCAACATCTTACCAATGCTTGCCATCACCCAACCCGGCCAGATCGATCACAAACGCCGTTCTGCGCCGGTTATAGAGGCACACTTTCAGCACACAAGGTTGACCGCGTTTCTTGAGTCATTGAGTAATGTTTCAGCGTTGGTTATTTGCACCTTTGCTATGCGGCACGACGGAACGGTTCGACGGCCGGACGCGGTTTTTGCGATGCCTGCCACAAATCCCATTTTGTTTGTCCAGTGAGCCACGATTCCGGCGTCGTATTAGTCAGCAAACCGATTCGGATAGCCATATCAGCTGAAATCGCTGAACGACCGTTTAGAACGCGAGACAACTGGACGCGAGACACACCGAGGCGCCGTGCGACTTCCTCAATCGTCATTCCGTCGGGCAGAAATTCTCGAAGTACCTCGCCCGGGTGCGGGGGGTTATACATGCGTGCCATGACCGTCTCCTAGTGATAGTCCTGGTAGTTCACCAGGACCGCATCCTTACCTTCAAAGGTGAAGGTAAGACGCCAGTTTCCATCGACCCACACAGCCCAATGACCCTTTAGGTCGCCCTTGAGCCCGTGAAGTTTCCAACTTGGTGCGTCCATATCCGTCGCCTTTGTTACGTCATCCAAGCGGGACAGCATCAATCGCAGACGGCGCTCATGCTGAGCCTGAATGCCGGACTTGGAACCCTTCTCAAAAAATCGTTGTAGCCCCTTGTGCCGGAAGCTTTTGATCATAAATTGATTGTAGCATGTAACGCTACGCTTTACAAGGATGCGAAGCCACCTAGCCGAAACAATCAGTAACGGTGATGGGCAGAAGGCTCTAAAGCGGGCGGGAATTGAAAACTTCCGCTGGCACGACCTTCGGCACACCTGGGCGAGCTGGCTGGCGCAGAAGGGCGTACCGATGCACGACATTCAGGAGATGGGTGGATGGGAAACGGCGGCGATGGTGCGGCGGTACACGCATCTGTCTCCGGCGCATCTCGCGCATCGAGCGAAGCTCTTGGACGGGGTCATCGACACAAATTCGGCACAGTCGGTCGAACGAGCGTCGGAAGGAGAGTCGTTAAGTCACTGAAGGAGTGGTGGCCAAGGGCGGAATCGAACCACCGACACAAGGATTTTCAGTCCTCTGCTCTACCGACTGAGCTACTTGGCCTTCTGCTGCAGAACTTCAGGAGAGGTGCGAATTATACGGACTACCGGGCCCGGACTAACCAGGAGGCTCCACATATCGCGAAAGTCGGCCGGGCCGCGCGGACGAAAAAATAGGGGCGCTCGCGCGCCCCTATTAGAAGGACTGTTCGCGCGGATTCTTGTGGAACCCGCGCCAATCCGAAATTACATGTCCATGCCGTCCATCCCGCCCATGCCGCCCATGCCGCCCATCCCGCCCATGCCGCCCATCCCGCCGGGCATGCCGCCGCCTCCGCCCTTCTTGTCTTCGACCTGCTCGGCCACCATCGCATCGGTGGTGAGCATCAGGCCGGCGACTGAAGCCGCGTTCTGCAGCGCGAAACGCACGACCTTGGTCGGGTCGATGACGCCCGTTTCCACCATGTCGCCGTACTCGCCGGTCTGCGCGTTGTAGCCGAAGTTGGTTTTCCCTTCCACGACCTTGTTCAACACCACCGAGGGCTCGGCTCCGCTGTTGGAAACGATCTGGCGCAGCGGCTCTTCCAGGGCGCGCATCACGATCTTGATGCCGGCGTCCTGGTCGTGGTTGTCGCCCTTCAGCTTACTGGAGAGCGATGAACGCGCGCGCAGATAGGCGACACCGCCGCCCGGCACGACACCTTCTTCAACCGCGGCGCGGGTCGCATGCAGCGCGTCCTCGACACGGGCTTTCTTCTCTTTCATCTCGACTTCGGTCGCGGCGCCAACCTTGATCACCGCCACGCCGCCGGCCAGCTTGGCGACACGTTCCTGCAGCTTTTCCTTGTCGTAGTCGCTGGTGGCTTCCTCGATCTGGGCGCGAATCTGCTTGACCCGGCCTTCGATCTGCTTCTTGTCGCCGGCGCCGTCGATCAGGGTCGTGTTCTCTTTCGCGGCCTCGATCTTCTTCGCCTTGCCGAGATCCTTCAGCGTGGCGTTCTCCAGCTTGAGTCCGAGCTCTTCGCTGATCACCGTGCCGCCGGTCAGGATGGCCATGTCTTCCAGCATCGCCTTGCGGCGGTCGCCGAAGCCGGGGGCCTTCACCGCGCAGGTCTTGAGAATGCCGCGGATGTTGTTCACCACCAGCGTCGCCAGCGCTTCGCCTTCGACTTCCTCGGCGATAATCAGCAGCGGCTTACCGGCTTTCGCAACCTGCTCCAGCAGCGGCAGCAGTTCGCGGATCGAGGAGATCTTCTTGTCGTGCAGGAGGATGTACGGATCCTCGAGAATTGCGATCTGCTTTTCCGGATTGTTGATAAAGTAGGGCGACAGGTAGCCGCGATCGAACTGCATGCCCTCGACGACGTCGAGTTCGCTTTGCAAGCTCTTGCCGTCTTCGACCGTGATCACGCCTTCCTTGCCGACTTTGTCCATCGCGTCGGAGATGATCTTGCCGATTTCCGCATCCGAGTTCGCCGAAATCGAACCAACCTGGGCGATCTCCTTGGTGGTCGTGCAGGGCTTGGAAATTTTCTTCAGCTCTTCGACCACCGAGATGACTGCCTTGTCGATGCCGCGCTTCAGATCCATCGGGTTCATGCCGGAGGCGACGAACTTCATCCCCTCGCGCACGATCGACTGGGCAAGCACGGTGGCCGTGGTGGTGCCGTCGCCGGCGACATCGGAAGTCTTGGAAGCGACCTCCTTCACCATCTGCGCGCCCATGTTTTCGAACTTGTCCTTGAGTTCGATTTCCTTGGCGACCGACACGCCGTCTTTGGTGATCGTCGGGGCGCCGAACGAGCGCTCGAGCACGACGTTGCGACCCTTCGGTCCCAGCGTCACCTTGACGGCATCGGCCAGAATGTTCAGGCCGTGCACCATGCGGCTGCGCGCCGCATCATGAAAACGTACTTCTTTTGCTGCCATGTGGTTCTCCTGAATTCTTGATGAATTACGACTCGATCACACCCATGATGTCGTCTTCGCGCATCACGAGAAGCTCGTCGCCCTTGACCTTGACGGTCTGGCCCGAATACTTGCCGAACAGCACCTTGTCCCCGACCTTGACATCCAAGGGGATAATCTTCCCATCGTCAGTCTTCTTGCCCTTTCCTACAGCGATCACTTCTCCCTGCTCGGGCTTCTCCGCGGCCGTATCGGGAATTACGATGCCGCCTGCGGACTTGCGCTCCTCTTCAACGCGCTTGATGACGACGCGGTCATGCAACGGACGGATTTTCATGCGCTCACTCCATACCGAAAAATTGAGAATATTCAAAAAGTTGGGAACCCAACCGATAGAGGGAAGAAGCACCAGAGAAAACATCTCTAGCACTCATCCCTTCCGAGTGCTAATAATAATGCCTAGGGCTCCAGGTTTCAAGGGGTATGCGGAAAATAACTTGCGGCGGCACCTGTCATGGAGGCGGCGCGGCGCGGCCGCGGCGCTGGCGCTTGCAAGCTGTCTGGCCCTTGCCGCCGCGGCTCAGGTGCCGCCCCCGGTCGCCGAGGCGCTGAAGCGGGCTGGAGTCCCGCCCGAGCAGGCGGCCGTGCTGGTACAGGAGATTGGCGCCGCCAGGCCCTGGATCCAGCAAAACGCCGAGCGCGCTCTAAACCCAGGGTCGGTGATGAAGCTGGTCGTGACCTACGCTGCGCTTGAGCGATTAGGCCCAGCCTACCGCTGGCGCACGGAGGTTTACCTGGAGCCCCGGCCCGGGCCGGGTGCACCCGGCCCGGCGCTCCATGTGAAGGGTTTCGGGGATCCCAAGCTGACTGTCGAGTCCTTCTGGCTCCTGCTGCGTGCGCTGCGCGAGCGCGGACTCAAGGACCTGCGCGGCGATCTCGTCCTCGATCGCTCCTACTTCGACGCCCCGGCGCACGACCCAGGCGCCTTCGATGCCGAGCCCTTCCGGGTCTACAACACCGGGCCGGACGCGCTGCTCGTGAACTTCAAGTCGGTTCGCTTTCAGATCGTTCCGGGCGCGGCGGATAAGGTGCGGATATTCCCCCTGCCCAACCCGCGCGGGCTGGAAATCGTCAACACGCTGCGCAACATCGACGGGCCCTGCGGCAACTGGCGCGACGCCATACTCGCCGATTTCAGACCCGTTCCAGGCGGCCTGCGTGCCGTGTTCGCAGGTCCCTATCCGAAAAGCTGCGGCGAGCAGCCATGGCAAGCGTCGCTATTCCCGCCAAACGACTATGTGGGCGGCGTGTTCCGCCAACTCTGGGAGGAGCTTGGGGGAAGCTGGAGCGGCACCGTGCGCGATGGCGCGGTGCCCGCCGGCACCCCGCTCCTCTATACGCATGAATCGCCCCCGCTCGCCGAGATCGTGCGCGACATCAACAAGTACTCCAACAATGTCATGGCCCGGCAGCTCTACCTGACCCTGGGCGCGGCGGGCAATGGCGCGCCCGCGCGCAGCGACGCCGCGTATCAGGCGGTGCGTGCCGCGTTGGCGGCACGCGGCCTGGATATGCCGGAACTCGTAATCGAGAACGGCTCCGGACTGTCGCGCGTCGAGCGCATCAGCGCGCGCAATCTCCTGCGCCTGCTGCTGAGCGCGTATGCGGGGCCGAATATGGCGGATTTCGTGGCATCGCTGCCTCTGGTGGCGGTGGACGGAACCATGCGCCGGCGGCTAAATGGCTCGGCCGTTTCCGGGCAGGCGCAGGTCAAAACCGGAACGCTCGCCGATACCCGCGCGCTGGCGGGCTACGTGCTGGATCGCAACGCGGTACGGCACGTAGTGGTCATGCTGATCAATCATCCCGCGGCATCAGGCAGCGCGGCGGCGCAGGACGCGCTGCTCTCTTGGGTGTACAACCGCGGCTTGAGGGAGTAAGCCCAAAACATGACCGCGGGGGCGGGCGCTGAAACACGCGCTCGCGGCCTCGGCCGCTTCCGCCGACAAACTCAAGGTCGCGTAACATGCCCATCCGGAGCCGTCACTCCCTCACCGTTCAACAGCGATCGGGACATTGCCCGAGCGCTTGCGTTCAACCTAGTTCCTTACCCGCCATAACATGACATGGCGCATGCGGGACAGGGAGCGGGTCGCGCCAAAACACGGAAAGTTAAACGCAAGGATGAAGGTGACAAAACAGCCCACGCCTGACGCGGCGAACGACAAGCAACTTCTCGAAGAGCTCGACCGATCGCTTACCGGCTGGAGCGATCCGGCGGCGCACCTGCGCGAGGTGCTGCAAAGGGACGAACTGCAGCTCTACTGCCAGCCGATGCTCACGCTGCAAAGCGGCCGGTTCGAGATCGCGGAGGTGCTGGTGCGCCTGCGCGCGGAAGAGGAGGCGTTGCTGCCGCCCGGAGAATTTCTGCCCGTGTTCGAGCACTTCGGAATGATGCCGGATCTGGACCGCTGGGTGGCGCGCCATGTCATTGCCCATATCGCCGGGGGCAGCCGCATCCAACGTTACTCGATCAACGTTGCCGAGCAGACGCTCGCGGACCCCGATTTTCCGGGCTTCATCGCGGACGAACTCAAGCGCACAGGCGTGCCGCCCGCCGCGCTGTTGTTCGAAATCGGGGAATCGGAGGTACTGTCGAAACCTTCGGTGGCGGAAGGCTTCGCGGCGGCGTTGAAGGCGCTGGGCTGCGCGCCGGTGATAGACGGCTTCGCGCGCCGCTCGGTGTCCTTCGCCCCGCTCAAGACCCTGCGCGTCGATTTCATCAAGGTCGACGGCTCCATCGTGCGCAACATTCTGAAATCCGCGGGCGCGCTCGCCAAGCTGAACGCGGTGGTGCGCGTCGGTGAGGTCATCGGCGTCGGCGTGATCGCGGAGTGTGTCGAGGAGCAGGACATCCTGCTGCGCCTGAAGGCTCTGGGCGTCGGCTACGCACAGGGTTTCGGCATCGATCAGCCGCTGGCGATCGAGAAACTCGCGCTGCACGCGGCATCAGGCTAGGACGCGGCGCCGCCAAGGGGCGTTGCAGCCGGATTTGACAAAGGAACGGCAAAGATAGTAACATATGTGTTACTATATTTGCCGTTCAGCCGTGGGGCGCCCCCCAGGGGGACGGAACGCGCCTCGCTACAGCCCGAGCTGGCTCCACAGCGCATCCACGCGCCGCTTGACCGCGGCATCCATGCTGATGCGCCGGCCCCACCGGCGCTGCGTTTCCGCGGGCCACTTGGTGGTCGCATCGATCCCCATCTTCGAGCCCAGGCCCGAGACCGGGCTCGCGAAATCCAGATAGTCGATCGGCGTGTTTTCGACGATCAGCGTGTCGCGCGCCGGATCGCTGCGCGTGGTGAGCGCCCACACGACCTCCTTCCAGTCGCGCGCGTCGACATCGTCGTCCACCACGATGATGAATTTCGTATACATGAACTGGCGCAGGAAACTCCAGATGCCGAACATCACGCGCTTGGCGTGGCCCGGATATTCCTTGCGCATGCTGACCACGGCGAGCCGGTACGAGCAGCCCTCGGGCGGCAGGTAGAAGTCCACGATCTCCGGGAACTGCTTGACCAGCAGCGGCACGAACACCTCGTTCAGCGCCACGCCGAGCATGGCGGGCTCATCCGGCGGCTTGCCGGTGTAGGTGCTGTGGTAGACCGGTGCGCGGCGCATGGTCATGCGCTCGATGGTGAATACCGGAAACTGTTCGGCCTCGTTGTAATAGCCCGTGTGATCGCCGAACGGCCCCTCCAGCGCTGTGTCGCCCGGATGGATGGCGCCTTCGAGCACAATCTCGGCGCTGGCCGGAACCTGCAGCGTACTGCCGAGACAGCCCACCAGTTCGGTGCGCGCGCCGCGCAGCAGGCCGGCGAACTGGTACTCGCCCAGGCTGTCCGGCACAGGCGTCACCGCCGCCAGGATGGTGGCCGGATCCGCGCCGAGCACCACCGCCACCGGGAACGGCGCGCCCGGCTGCGCCAGCGCATGGTCGCGAAAATCGAGCGCGCCGCCGCGCTGCGCGAGCCAGCGCATGATGAGGCGGTTCGGGCCGATGACCTGCTGCCGGTAGATGCCGAGGTTCTGCCGCTCCTTGCGCGGTCCGCGCGTGGCGGTCAGCCCCCAGGTGATCAACGGCGCCACATCCTCCGGCCAGCAGGTCTGCACCGGCAGGCGCGACAGGTCGACATCCTTGCCTTCCCAGACGATGTCCTGGCAGGGGGCGGATGACACCACCTTGGGCGCCATATCGAGCACCTTTGCGAGCACCTGGCGCAACTCGGGCAGTTTGCCGAGAATATCGCGGAAGCCTTTGGGCGGATCCGGTTCGCGCAACGCGGCCAGCAGCCTGCCGATGTCGCGCAGTGCCTGCGTGGGAGCCATGGCATCCTTGTCTTCCGCGCCCATCGCGAGCGCCACGCGGCGCACTGTCCCGAACAGATTCGCGAGCACCGGCATGTCGCAGCCGGCGGGATGTTCGAACAAGAGCGCGGGACCGCCCGCGCGCAGCACGCGGTCGCAGATCTCCGTCATCTCGAGCCGCGGCGAGACCGGCACGGCAATGCGCTTCAGCTCGCCGATGGCCTCGAGCCTGGCGATGAATTCCCTCAAGTCCGCATAGCGCATATTGCTACCCTGGTCAGAACCGTACCGGCAAAGGATGGGCGGCGACAATACCGAGAAAAATCGCAAACCCGAGCCAGTTATTGTGCCGGAACGCACGGAACGCGCCCTCGCGCGTGCGCCCGCGTATCAGCACGTAGTGATAGCCGGCGATCGCCGCGGCGGCGGCCAGGCCCGCGAAGTAAGGCCAGGACAGGCCCAGCCTGATGCCCAGCCCGACAAGCAAGGCCAGCATGATCGCGTAGCTGAGCATGATCGCCGCCACATCAAAGCGCCCGAACAGTATCGCCGCGCTGCGCACCCCGATGCGGATGTCGTCCGCGCGGTCCACCATCGCGTATTCGGTGTCGTAGGCGATGATCCAGCAGAAGGCGCCGGCCATCAGCCAGAAGCACTCCAGCGGCAGCCGGTTCTGCACCGCCGCATAGGCCATCGGCACGCCGAACGCAAACGCGATGCCGAGCACCGCCTGAGGCATGGCAAGAAATCGCTTGCTGTAGGGATAGAGCGCGGCAACCGCAAGCGCCGCGAACGAGAGTCCGATGGCGAGCGGATTCAGATACAGCACCAGGCCGAAGGCGCCGAGCGCGAGCAGCGCCGCAACCAGAAGCGCCTCGCGCGGCGCGATTTCACCCGTGGCGAGCGGCCGGCCGCGCGTGCGCTCGACATGCGGATCGACATGCCGGTCCGCGTAGTCGTTAATCGCGCAGCCCGCGCAGCGCATCACGACGCTCCCGACTACGAAGATGAGCAGGAAATCGAGCCGCGGCCAGTCGCGCGAGGCGATCCACAGCGCCCACAGGGTCGGCCACAGGAGCAGCAGCGAGCCGATCGGCTTGTCCAGGCGGACCAGGCGCTCGTAGGCATCCAGCCTGGCCTTGATCGCGTGCCAGTTCACCGCCATTGCATCCGAAGGCGGCGCGCGCGCCGCCATCCGCTAGGTAGCCGCATAGCCGGCACGCGAGCCGAGCCAGCGCCCGACATGCGCGCGCGCCATGCCGGGCTCGGCCGCAAGCATTTCAATCGCCGCGTCGCGGGCAGCCTTGAGCAGCATCCTGTCCTGCTCCAGGTCGGCAAAGCGCAGCAGCGGCGCGCCGCTCTGGCGCTCGCCGAGCACTTCGCCCGGCCCGCGCAGCAACAGGTCCTGGCGCGCGATCTCGAATCCGTCCGCATTTTCGTAGATGATTTTCAGGCGCGCACGGGCGTTTTCCGACAGGGCAGCAGCGTACAGCAGTATGCAGCTGCTTTGCCGGCGGCCGCGCCCCACCCGGCCGCGCAGCTGATGCAGCTGCGACAGGCCGAAGCGCTCGGCGTGCTCGATCACCATGAGCGAGGCATTCGGCACATCGACCCCGACTTCGATCACGGTGGTCGCAACCAGGATATGTAGCTGCCCGCCGGCGAAGGCGCGCATGACTTCCGCCTTCTCCAGGGCAGGCAGCCGCCCGTGCAGCAGTCCCACCTGCAACGGCGCGAGCTCGGCCTGCAGCGCGAGGTGGGTGTCGATCGCGGTCTGCAGTTCGCCCTCCATGGATTCCTCGATCACCGGGCAGACCCAGTAGGCCTGCTCGCCGTCCGCGCAGGCGGCGCGGATCCGCGACAGCACCTCGCCGCGGCGCGATGCGGACGCGAGGCGCGTGGCGACGAGCTGCCGCCCCGGAGGCAGCTCGTCGATCACGCTGACATCGAGATCCGCGTAATAGCTCATCGCCAGGGTGCGCGGGATCGGCGTCGCGCTCATCATCAACTGGTGCGGCTGCTGTGGCGCGCCGCCCGATTGCTCGGCCTTGCGCCGCAGGTTCAGGCGCTGTTCGACGCCGAAGCGATGCTGCTCGTCGACGACCGCGAGCGCGAGGCGCGCGAAATGCACGCCGCGCTGAAACAGCGCGTGGGTCCCGATCGCGATGCAGGCATCGCCCGCCGCCAGCGCGGCGAGTGCGGCGCGCCTGTCCTTGGCCGCGAGGCCGCCGTGCAGCCACACCAGCGGCACGCCGAGCGGACCGAGCCATTCCGAGAACTTGTTCAGATGCTGCTCGGCGAGTATCTCGGTCGGCGCCATGACCACCGACTGGAATCCCGCGTCCGCCGCGGCGAGACAGGCGATCGCCGCAAGGATGGTCTTGCCGCTGCCGACATCGCCCTGCAGCAGGCGCTGCATCGGATGCGCGGTCGCCAGATCGCGCAAAATCTCTGCCTTGGAACGGACCTGCGCCGCGGTCAACTCGAACGGCAGGTGGTGCAGGAAAGCGCTCAGCAGCGGTCCGTTTTCGGGCAGCGCCGGGGCGTGGCGCCGGCGCCGCACTTCATAGGCGCGGCGCATCGACAATTGCTGGGCCAGCAGTTCGTCGAACTTGACGCGCCGCCAGGCGGGGTGGGTACGCGCGGCGAGCGCGGAAAGCTCGCTGCCCGGCGGCGGCCGGTGCAGCAGGCGCACACTGTCCGCGAAGCCCCCCAGCCCGAGCCGCCGGCGCAGCCCCTCCGGCAGGGTTTCGGCGAGCGGGTCGGCATCAAGCGCTTTCAACACCTGGCGTCGAATCTCGTACTGGCTCAGGCTGGCGGTCGTCGGATAGACCGGCGTGAGGGCATCGGGCAGAGGCTCTCCCTCCTTCACCAGGCGATATCGCGGGTGCGACATCTCCGCGCCCGACCAACCGCGGCGCACCTCGCCGAAGGCGCGCACGCAGCTCTCCTCATCCAGGGCGCGCTGGAACTGCTTCAGCTGGCTGGGATAGAAGCTGAAAAAGCGCAGCGCCAGCGGCTGGCCGCCGGATCGGGTATGCACAATCAACTGCCGCCGCGGACGGTAAGCGATCTCGATCCGCTCTACGTGCGCCTCCACCAGCACTTCCCGCCCGGCCGGCGCGGCGGCTATCGGCGTGAGGAAAGTCTCGTCCTCATAGCGTAGCGGCAGATGCAGCACCAGATCGGCGGCGCGATGGATGCCGAGCTTCGCCAGCCGGGCCGCGCCCGGCGCCCGCTCCGGCTTCGCTGGGTCCTGCGCTGGATCCTGTTTGCGGGCCGGCCTCGCGCCGGACGAGGCGCCCATCACTGCGCCGGGTAGAATCGCGCCGATGCCTCACCCGTACACAGGGGCGCACCAGAGTCGCGGTGCGCCGACAGCCTTGCGCGATCATTGGCTCGTGGCATAGGCGCGTATCTTAGCCCGCATCGCAGATGCCGACCCCCGGCGCCGCCTGCGCGCTTACCCTCCCGCGCATTCGACACATGCTGAACATTCCCCCCGCCGGCTACCGATGACCGGGCCGACGATCGAATCGCTGGAGAAGCTCAGCGGGACGCCGCGCGACGGCCCGTTGCTGCGCTACTCGCTCGGACTGGCCTACCAAAAGCGTGGCGGGCAGGGCGATCGCGTGCGCGCGATCGAATGCCTGCGCGATGCGCTGCGGCGCGATCCGCTCTACTCCGCGGCCTGGAAGGCCCTGGGCAAGGCGCTGCTGGAGGCCTCCGATATGCAAGGCGCGCTTGCCGCCTACCGCCAGGGTATCGAAGCAGCACGGCAGCGCGGCGACAAGCAGGCGGAGAAGGAAATGAGCGTGTTCGTGCGGCGACTGGAAAAGTGAAAATTGAGCCTCTATAGCAGCCTGCGCGAGTTCGTGGTCGGCGCGCCGCTCGATCCGCTGTCGCGCAAGACACGCCACAGCCTCGCCCTGGTGGCCTTCTTCGCCTGGGTCGGTCTCGGCGCGGACGGCATCTCCTCATCGGCCTACGGACCGGAAGAGGCCTTCCGCGCGCTGCAAGGCCATACGCATCTCGGTCTGTACCTGGTCGCCGGCACGGTAATTACCGTGTTCGTGATCGCGCTCGCCTACAACCAGGTGATCGAACTGTTCCCGACCGGCGGCGGCGGCTACCGCGTGGCCACGCGGCTGCTCAATCCCTACGCCGGCCTCGCGGCCGGCTCGGCGCTGCTGGTCGACTACGTGCTCACCATCGCGATCTCGGCCGCGGCCGGCATGGACGCGCTGTTTTCCCTGCTGCCGGTGGGGCTGCACCGCTTCAAGCTGGCGGCATCGATCGCGATGGTGCTGGCGCTGCTGGTGCTGAACCTGCGTGGCATGAAGGAAGCGATCAAGGTGCTGATGCCGATCTTCCTCGGTTTCGTGGCCACCCATGCGGTGCTGATTCTCTACGGCGTGGTCGCGCATGCGGGCGGATTCGTGGATCTCATACCTGCCAGCTTCGAGGAGACGCGGCAGCTCGGGCAGAGCATGGGCTGGAGTTCGCTCGTCGCCTTCGTGCTGCTCGCCTATGCGCAGGGCGGGGGCACCTACACCGGCCTGGAAGCGGTGTCGAACAATGTCAACGTGCTGGCCGAACCGCGCGTGCACACCGGCAAGCTGACCATGCTGTACATGGCCATTTCGCTCGCCTTCACCGCGGGCGGCATCCTGCTGGTCTATATGCTGTGGAAGGTGGTCCCGGTGGAGGGCATGACCTATAACGCGGTGGCATTCGGCTCGGTGCTCTCCGACATGGGATTCTCCAGTCCGGCCTCGAACAGCACTGCGCTCCTGGTCGTTCTGGCGTTCGAGGCCGGATTGCTGTTCGTGGCCGCGAACACCGGGTTTCTTGGCGGGCCCGCGGTGCTCGCGAACATGGCCGCGGATTCCTGGGTTCCGCACAAATTCCGCTATCTCTCCTCGCGCCTGGTGAGCGAGAACGGCATCGTGGTGATGGGCCTGGCTGCGCTCGCCATTCTGTGGGCCACCGGCGGCAGCGTGACCCTGCTCGTCGTGCTTTATTCGATCAGCGTGTTCCTGACCTTTACGGTGACGCTGTGGGGCCTCGCCCTTTACTGGTGGCGGCACCGCGAGCAGAAGCGCTGGCTGTGGCGCCTAACCCTGTCGCTGACCGGATTTCTGGTCTGCGCGGTGATTCTGCTGCTGCTCACCTACAACCGCTTCCTGGAAGGCGCCTGGGCCTCGCTTGCGATCGTCGCGGGCATCGCGACGCTGTGCATCGCCATTCGCAACCACTACTTCTGGACCAAGACCAAAATCCGCCAGATCGACGAGGAATTCGAACAGATTCCATTCGGGTCGGTGTCGCAGCCGCCTGCGATCGACCCCGAGGCGCCGACCGCGGCCTTCATGGTCGGCTCCTCGCGCGGCGGCGGGCTGCATGCGCTGCTCTGGGTGCAGCGCATGTTCCCGGGTCACTTCCGCAATTTCGTGTTCATGAACGCGCGCGCGGTCGATTCGCAGAGCTACGGCGGCAAGGAGGCGATCGAGGCGCTGCAGATCGAGTCCAACGTGGCGCTGCGCTATTTCGTGAATTTCTGCCATTCCAGAGGCATGGCGGCGAAATCCTATCTTTCCTTCGGCACCAATCCGGTGGATGGCTACGTCGAACTGTCACAAAAAGTGCATGCCGACTTTCCGAACTGCATCTTTTTCACCTCCAAGCTGGTGTTCCGCCATGACAACTGGTGGCTGCGCCTGCTGCACAACCAGGGCGCTCTGGTGCTGCAGCAGCGGCTGCACCACGATGGCATGCAGATGGTGATTCTGTCGATGAAGCTGGACTGACGGCGCTCCGGTGCACCTGAAACATCCTGATGCCACGGCCGCCACGACGCTCGTGCGCGAGCACCGGCGAGGAGTCGCGCCTACGAGCCTGCCCGGGGCGACCCACTATTCGTGGTGCGGGCAGAACGCGCGTAGCTAGCGTATCCCGATCAGCACCTTCAGATTATTGCGCAGGATTTCAGTGTTCTTCGCATGCTCGCGGGGGCCGGGACTGTCCAATCCTCCCTTGTGCGAGAAAACATTGTGGCCATCGTTGTAGAAGCGATACTGCGGTCTCTTGTCCAATTCCAGTCCGAGGTACTCGCTGTCGGGGATCGACTTCTGGTAGGGCACGGCGAGAAAGACGATCGCCATGTCCCGTTGTATGCCATCCCGGAAATTCTTCGCCATCCATCCGCTGGCGCCCGCCACGTCGCTGCCTTCATAGAAGAACCCGACCACCTTGCCGGTCTTGATGCCCGTCTTGTATTCGGCCAGGGTAACGATCCTGAACGGCGTCGCCTTCAGGATATCCTCGACAGCCTTGTATTCGGCGTCCGCGGCCGATGCCGCCGAGAAAGCGATACTTGCGATCCAGGGTAACGCGGCCCTGAACAATGTTGAAGTCCTCATTTGTAGTTGCATTCCCGAGACGACGAAATCTCCGCGCCCGGAGAACGTGTACCCAAACATTGACACGCGGTTCGCTCACAAGACCTGCCGGCGCCGCCGCCCGATCTTGGGCGCTGGCGTGGCCTTGGATTCTCGCCGCCTACGCCTGTGCGACCAATTTCGGATTTTCGGCGCGGCGCTTGGAGACACCGGCCCGGTCCGCCGTCTTGCGGGAAACCTTGCCGTCCCGGTAAAACTCCAGATATGCTTGGTTGAACAACTCCGGCTGGTCGGTCTGGCCCTGGTGGCCGCATTCACCCGGGTAGAAGAACTGCACGTTCGGCAGGACATCCTCCTGCATGTAGCCGTTTTCCACCGGCAGCAGCACATCGTCCTTGCCGTAGAGACAGATGCCCGGAATGGTCAGCCTATCGAATCGATTCTTGGTGCTGAGTGCCTGGGCCAGGTTCGGGTCGCTGGTCTGTCGCTCACGCCCCTCGTTCATGGCCGCCAGAGACTCCCTTTGCAGGATCGAGGACTGGGTGCGCATCTCGAGCAAGTCCGGGCCGATCGCTTCGGTTCGATAGATGATGGATTCCATCATATCCTTCATCGCTTTCACCGTGTAGTCGTACTTGGCCATCGCCGCCGTCAAGCTGTACGAGCCGGTGATGGCCTTGCTGGGGTCAATGAGGTCACCGATGCGTCCGGCGATAATGGCGAAGCTCAGTATGCGCTCGGGATGCGTGGTGACGTAATGCACCGTGTTGATGCAGCCCATCGAGTTGCCGCCGATGTGGAATTTCTCCAGGCAGAGCGCGTCCGCGAAGTCATTGATGAAATGCACGTGGCTGATCGTGCCCAGTCTCGGCCGGTACACCTCTCTGGTATCGGCCAGGCCAAAGCCCGGCTGGTCGGGGCAATAGACCCGGAAGCCGTTGGCACCCAGGAACGGCGCCATGAAGCGCCAACCGGCCGTGCCGGAGGAACCCATTATTCCACCGTGGAGCAATATGACCGCCGGGCCGGTCTCCCCTGATGTCATGTAATGTGCCCGCGCTCCATTGGCCAGCCGCACCCAGCGGCTAAGCATCCCAGGAACGGCAATAACGCCCTCTTCAGTCAATGCCATGCTCCGTGCTCCTTTCGTGCCGCGCGCCAGACCAAGCCCGGCAACCTCGCCAGCGCCGCAACGCTAACGTCGCCCCGACGTATTGTCAATCCGCGCGTTGGGGGTGTGCGGGCCTATGAGTTGTCGGGGCTTGTAGCGCGTGATTTGAACTCCGAATCTGCTATGTCACCCGGTTCTAAGCTGCAACCCGAATCTGCGAGACAGAAGAACCACTCCCAACGCGATGAGGCTGAGAATTATGCCGATTATGGCCGCAGGCTCCGGCTTGCCTCCTACAGCGTACTCGAATGTGGCCGAACACTGGACAACTACTGTGCAAACGCTGTGCAAAGACTGTGCATTTGGTGTGCAATCGCCAGCCATCGCGACCACGACCAATACACCCACTAGAATTTGGCTGAGCTACTCTCTTTCTGGAGCAAGCAATTCCAGCTTCGGGAAATAATCGCTGTACCGTCGCGCGTCGCGCGTGAGTAGCGGAATGTCGAGCACTGCGGCGTGAGCGCCGATGAAGAAATCCGGCAACGCCCCGGTACGCGTGCCCCCGCGTGCCTTGTAGCGTTGAAACGCCTTTCCGGCGAGAAACAGCGCCTCGCGAGGAATTTCCTCGATGGCGATCTGCGTCTTCGCCAGCACCGCCTCGACTTCCTCAATGCGGCGAAAGCCGATTGACAGCTCGGCGTAAACGACCGCATTGATGGCAAGCTGGTCCTTGAGCGCCGCCGCTTCGAGCCGACGCTGTGACCAGTCCGCCCACTGCGGGTCGTTGGTCACGACGTCCAGAAGGACGTTGGTATCGATCAGAACCAAGACGATCCCAGGCGCCGGTCCGTGCCTAGTCCTCGCCCCTAGTGAGCGCCAGGATTTCCTCGGTCCGCAGTTTGACGGTCGCAGTGCCGCGAACCGCAGCAAAGCGGCTGCGGGGGCGCGAAAGCCTCGAGCCGCGCCCAATCTTCCGTAGCACTACCTCGCCTTTCGAGCCGACCTCGAATTCGACTCCGCTGCCTGGCTTGATGCCAAGATGATCGCGCACCCGCTTGGGAATAGTGACCTGGCCTTTGACTGTAACTTGGTGCGCCACGGTATTTCCTTAGTATTACTTCAGTACTCCATAGTAATACTTCTTGCCGAAACGAACAACCGCGCAATTTGGGCACAGCCTGCTGCATGATCCAGTCGTAGCGGGCCTTCTCAGGCAGGTACAGCGAGCGGCGCGCGATGTAGTCGGCGGGCAAGACCTTGCGCTTCGGCATCTTGCCGCTCTCCTGGTCGGCCTCGATCTGCCGCTTGGCGGCGTCGAAGCGATTAGCCGCGTGACGCAGAAAGATCACGCCAAGCACCGGCATGAAGTAGTCGCTCGAAGTGAGCTTGGAATTGGCGCGGAGGTTATCCGCGGCCTCCCAGAGGTCACCCTCAAGTTTCTCAATATCTTTGAATGCGTCGTTAGTCATGGCCTGCAGACTTTATCCTTGTAATTCGAGATACCTCGACCATGCACAGACGTGACTCGACCCGAATACGTCGCCATGCCCCTTCCCCCAATGGTAGTGCCATTTTCAGCTTGACAACTCGCGCGCCAGATTCCCTGTCACGCGGTTGCTAATCCTCGACGCGGGCCCCCGCGTCACTGTTAATCTCGAAGTCCGAAACGCGCCGCACAGCGCGGCGTGTAGCTACTCCCGCTCGCCCCTTGGGAGTGACTTGCCGCTCGCTTGCGGAGTTTGATATCATGATATCGTAGTCATTCCAAAGTTATTCAATATTCAGCCTACGGAGAGCAGCCATGGCCCAGTTCATCGTTCGTCACCTGGAAGAAGACGTAAAAGCGCGCCTCAAGCGCCGTGCCGAGCGCTATGGGCGCAGCATGGAGGAGGAGGCGAGGCACATCCTGCGCAATGCCCTCAAGCAGGCGAACCGGCCCGAGCCCAGGCTAGGCTCGCGCATCGCCGCGCGGTTCGCAAAAACCGGGCTGACTGCAGACCTGCCGGAATTACGCGGACAGTCCGCGCGCTCGGCGGACTTCGGCAAGTGATCATTCTCGATACCAACGTGCTGTCGGCGTTGATGCGCCAGACGCCCGAGGCCCCCGTGGTGGCGTGGCTCGATGGCCAGCCGGCCGAGTCAGTCTGGATCACGAGCGTGACGCTGTTCGAAGCCCGTCTCGGCCTGGCCCTGCTGCCCAAGGGCCGGCGCCGGCAGGCGCTCGAAGCCGCCTTTGACCGGCTGCTGAAGGATGACCTCGAAGATCGGGTGCTCGATTTCGACAGCGCAGCCGCGACCGAGGCCGCCCTATTAGCCGCCGAACGGCAGAAGCACGGCCGGCCCGTGGATATGCGCGATACGCAGATCGCGGGCATCGCGCTCGCGCGGCGCGCAACGCTCGCGACGCGGAACGTGCGGCATTTTCGCGATCTGAAAGTCCCGGTGGTCGATCCGTGGCAGGCAACGGTCCGGTGAATCTTCGGCGACTCCGATAATGGGTAGCACAGTCAAGGACGCCACCCAAGCCAGCGCACTGCGGAACCGGCGTAGTACAAGACCCATTCCAACTCAATAGGAAATCACCCCCCAGCTTTCCTAGTGCCCTGCGCCGCAGCTGCGCCTACGCTATGGCCATGGGACTGCGCAAAAACGTGACGATCGGTCTTTCGCCGGAGGAATTCCTGCGCGTCCAGGGCGCGGCGGCGGTTGCCGGTGTGCCGGTGACGACCTACCTCAAATGGCTCTTGCGCGGAGGGGTGGAAGGCTATCGAAGTCGCCACTTAACTTATTGTAAATGCGGAATAGCAACCAGCGCTGTTTTCGAAATGCCCCCAATAGTGCCCCCAGACCTTCGCGGCCCACAGATCTTGCTCGGAAACGCTGCTTAGTTGACACCCCACTTCCGCGGCACCTCCTTGATACCCTCTAAGAGGTCTTCGTATAACTTCCCTTCGCCAGTAGAGCCAGGCAGATATCTCTCGGCGGTGAAATCATCGTCTTTCAACTGGATTTTCTTAAACAAGCCGAAGTAGTCTGCTTTTGTCGGAAGCGAACTATTTTTCGTCAGCGGTGCGCGCGTAATACGCGAGGTCGCAGCAGGTAACAGTCTAATGAGCGCGGCAAAACCCGTTGTACGACCAAGAATTGCCCCCTTTGTTCGGTCCGACCAAGCCACCGGCCATTTTGCCTTCACTGCACTGAAATACTCCCACAAGATTTTGGCTACCTTTGCATCCTCACTGCCTATGAATAGATTGCGCAGCAACAGTCGCCGCTCGTCAAGACCTTGCGCGGGCTCCAGGCGCTTGCCTCGCTTCAACCGATCTTTGTCGCCCATTGGATCCCGAGTAATCAATTTCATCATCCGATCTACAAACGTCGCCTGGGTGATCGACTCAAGTTCCTTTCCAGTAGCCTTGCCTAAGATTTTGATGCAATCCTTCAGAGGACTTCCGCTTCGATAGTTGAGCAGCTTCGCTACGTTATGGCACGTCTTGTGTGGGCTCCTTGCCGCCGCGTATTCATAGAGATCGTAAGCAAGGGATTTCGAGACTTTCGTCTGTTTCAGGTTAATCGTTGCAAAGACCATTGCCTGATCCTCAATATCCATATCGATGAAGATCGTAACGTTCATTTCAAAATCTTCGCCCCTGTAGTCTTCGAGGCCGGCAATGCGATGTTGCCCGTCAATTATCTTTGCGACATTCTCCTCTCTCTGGATCTTCAAACGTCCGTTTCTCTCGTCGAAGGTTGCGTTGTCGGAATCGATAGCAAGGATAATGCTCGTCGGAAAGCATGCGTCAACCGTCGTCACGTACTTCTTCAGCTCCGCAACCCTTCCCTCAGAAAGATCGCGCTGAGTGCCGATGTACTGTTCAATATCGCGTCCATCCGGGCGTCTCACATCCGCGAACGAAATTGCGACAAGATCAGTCGCCGATATAGAACCGATAAAAAAATCCCCAATCGGTTGAACGACCTTGATGCAGGGGATTGAGATCGTGCTCATTGGCCCTCCCCAGGACCATCGCCTTCCTGCTCAAGTTTGGTGAACGCCGCCTCTAGTTTTGCCTCGTCTTTCTTCAAAGCCGCAGGCACATCGCGGCCAGCGCCTGAAGCATCCACCACGGTGACGATTAAACAAAGAAGAGTAGCCAAGCCAAAAACTAGTACGCTTATCCACGTTAACGCGCTCCTGCTTATATGGAGCGCGATAGGGCCTTGGCCCCCAGCTTGCTGCAGGCTCGTAATCGTTACGGCGGCAAACGTAAGCAGAGCTATTCCAAGTAATGCGTAAAAGCAGAGGTTGAGGAAATTTCTGTTTGGGAAAACATCCCGTCGTATAGTGAACAAGCTTCCACCGATGAACGAGGCTGCATATAAGACGAATTCGCCGTTTTTCAAAAGCCCATACGGCTCAACGTCCTTGCTGAGAAGAGTTAGCAGGAAAGCCGTTCCCCACAATGGAACCAGGCCACCGATGACGCCCCATGCCAGCCAGATGTAGCCAGCCATCCAGCCCTCTGAACGAAAACCCAGGCTCCATGCCCTTTTCAAGATCTCCATCGTTCCCCCGTCTCGATTCGCACTGCCAAACTTTCGCTTACTTGCTATAGCAACAAATAATCCTCTCGACTAGTTCCGTCCTGGCAGGCCGGTGTTCAGCCGTACCGTTGCCTCCCAACGTACTGAATACTGATTCGACCTCACGGTTCTCGACGCGCGAGAAGTACTTCTGGGCTTTAGCCGCAAACGTCCAGGCCGCCAGCCCGTTACTCTGCCGCGTGACGGGAAAGGTAATAACCAAGCGCAGCTCTCTTTCCGCTGCCTGACGCAACAATCCTTCAGCTTCATCTTTTGATTTTGACTTCCTACTGAACTCCGATACTGGCCGTTCCTCGAAAGGGGGATTACGTCCAGTTCCAGAGACTTCGACAACGTTTCCCCTGCTGAGCGTCTCTAGAACATGGTAGAAGCGGCTGTACTGCACGTCAGAATAAGGTGGATCGCAGAACACAACGTCCCCGGGCGAAAGGTGATCCAACAGTTTCTGCCAAGACGTAGTCTTAACCTCGCCCTGGACTTTCGCATACCGTGGGCCGATCTGAATTACCTCGTCTCGAACATAATCGAATACCAGCCGGTTCCAGGCTTCTATGACATGAGGCAGTGATTTTCGACCAATACCTAGCGGTTGCGCCGTGTGTCCCGGAGAGGCCGAGCATCGGCTAGCAGCGCCGATAAGCGCTGAAAGGGCAACTACTCGCTCGGCCGGTCCAGACGGCAACGTTTGCCTGAGGGCATCGAGCACCAAAGCTTGTTTTATCGAGTAATAGTAGCCAGCATACGCCAACGTGATGGGCCATCTGTGTCCGTTCGAACGAAGCACTCTGCGCAATGTCTGCGCAGCATAACCACGAGCCTTCTTGACGGCCTTCCGAGGCGCTATGAATTTCGTCTTTAGCTGGGCCTCCGGGGTAGCAGGGATTCGAAGATCCCCCGTAATCTCCTCGATTAGGTCCTCAGCGCGCTTGAACCATCGATCGACGAAAGCAAATTCCGTCACCGGTGCGGTCCGGCTGAGAACGCCGGCGGCTCTTGCAGTCGCGAAACTCTGCAAATCACCAGCCAATACAGGACGATCAAACTTCTCGGCGAGAGACCAAGCCACCACGCCAGAACCGCAGAAGGCATCACAAAGCGCGTGTGCGTCCCCTGCCACTCGTTCAATTTGCTTCTCTATAGCGCCAACTATTCGTCCCTTATGCCCCATGTATTTCATGTTGCATGTTCCAAATCGCCAATCCCCAAGGCGGCGTCCCGTCTTCTGTAAAACTCATACTTGATGTGTTTTAGGTCTTCGTAGTCCTGTTCCTCGTAAGGTCGAATGACGCTCGAATGAGCCGGCACTCTGCGAATTTCGTTAAACCGAGCTAACCACCCCACGTAATGGTGCTTCCCCTTAGCTTCACCCTTCATTGGAATATTGAAGAGAGGCTCAAAGAACGCCCAATTACTCTTCTGCGTTACGATTTCCTTTATGCCGAGAATATCGACGTAAGCTTCCATAGGCAGCTTCGAACCGTCTTGAAGCATCCGCGCGTAGGCTTCTTGCTTGATTTTTGAACTTTCAACACCTTTTTCCCAAAAGGCTGGCTGACCTGATTTCCCGGAAGTTGCGCCATACTTCTCCTTAAGAGTTTTAAAGACGTAGCCAGTTATGTCCTGGGTCAGCTGAATCACGTCTTGATTTGTCTGCTTCGCGCGTTCGTCGGAGCGCCTAGCGAGTCGTTGTTTGAAGTCCTCGGAGCCGAAATCAGAAGCCTTTGCGAGGATCAGCTCAAATAGATTGTCCGTGTATTCCCGAACCCCAGCCTCGCCAAACTTTCGCGAAAACTTGTCGTAGATCTCTGAATCTTCGGCATCGCGAACGAACCGTAACATTGGCTCGACAACTCGAAACACGTGCTTCAACAGCGTGTCCTCATCTAAAAGTTGGGGTTCCAGGTCATCCTTTCTAGCGATGTACTTGATCACTTCCGCGAAAAGAAGGAGATGCGCCCGAATTCCTGGGTTCGTTGATATATAAGCTGCTCTCGCGGCTTCCCAGCGCTGAGGATTCGCCTCGCGCAGCTTTCCGAAATATCCATTCAATATGCGACGTGCTCGGTCATTCGTTTTATCGTCTGTCGCACCCGACAACGGTCCAGGAGAAAGCGTTCCCTTGTGGATCATCTTGCCGAGCAGCCCAGACCTATTCAATCCGTTAACCATCTCCGGTACTGTCAGGCTCTGATTCTCTTTCGCAACGACCCCATGCGATGCAAAACGCTGGAACAGCGGACTTGTCGGATCTGAATTCAGTGTCTTGGTAAGCCGCGAGCACAAGGCGGACAAACGTTCTTTGGGGTCGTCGGAACCCCATTTGAGATCCGCCTGGAGAGAGACAATCACGCTTCGCGGAACACTCTTTTGTTTGTGATTTATGGTGACGAAAAGGTCCGCTTCATCCTTTGTATCCATTTCTTCGAAAGCGATGACGGCAATACTTTGGTCCCAGTACTTTTCATCGATATTTGAGTAACCATATAGTCGGTGCTGGCCGTCGATAATCCAGGCCGACTTATACCGATTCGGCAGATATAACCAACCGAATTTTGTGTTCGCATCCGAATTTTCTTTATTTGGCAGTAGATCGAAACGACACTTGCTCGTGAAATTGATAAGCAGGTTCGTCGGGAAAAAGCCGCCGCGTTTAATGTAGGCCCCAATTTCCTTTATTCGCGATGGCGTGATCATCCGTTGGTATGCAGGCCGACCATCGGGATGGTTAAGAGCAAGATGATTCACAAACGCAATCTTTAGAAGATGGCGAGGAGTCGTAAGGAAACTGTAAAACTTGTGCTTCCCAAGAGTGCCGCGAGTAGCAGGGACTCTGACATCGCTGAGGCCAGGTATGTCCTGCCCTTCCAGAAACTCGGCTAAGAACTGAAATCGGCCAGCTGGACCCATGTGACGAATAAACGAGTCGAAGTACTGCATCTCGTTTTCTGTCACTACGCGAACGTTAAAGGCCGCCGCGCGCTCCAGGTCCGGTTCGGACCAAATGATGTTGTGCGTGACATACATCCAAATGATCTTGGGCCGGTACTTGCCGCCATAGTGAGAGCGGATGCTATTGGCGAACGCCTTCTGCAGCGATTCCGTTTCGTGCAGATCTTTTTGAAGAGTGCGCTTTCCCCTCGTTTCCCGCGCCTTGCATTCGACGACAACAACCGTTTCGTCGTCCTTTGCGAATACATCAACCTGTTTTTCACCCTCTGACCCATCTTGCCGCACGTATCTTATCTTGAACTTCGGACCGCTTAGCTCGGCATAGCCCATACGGTAGAACAAGCACCACGTTTGATCTTCAAGCAAAACATCGGCGCTCTTGGTTTTCTTTATTCGAACTTTACGGCTACCCTCCTTGTGAACAACCCATCCGTCGGCCTCCAACTTCGGTACATCGGCTGCATGCACTGCTTGAAAGACGTGAGCGTCCTTCCTGCGCGTGAATTCCCGCTGTCGCGCCGCTTTTACAGTAACTAGCGAATTCAATCTTGATTGTGGCTCCCCACCCTTATCCGTCATCCAGCCTCCCCAACACTCAGTTTTCCGCCAGCATCTGTCGATGCCTCGCTGTGCCGACTTTGTACGGTGCGCGTAAATCTTTTGTTTTTTCTACAGGAGCGAATCGCGCCGCAACGCTCGCGCCAGCAAAAGCGCCTGTCACTCGGTCGCAACCCCTCGGCGTAGGACGCAACATCGCCTAAGAATTCCTCAACGCACAGCCCCAGCAGCTTAACTGCATCCCGCTCGCCCCTCAACTCTTAGTGAAGGGGACGAAAGCGTGAGCAGAAGGCAAGCCGCCAGACGCAGGGCGGCTAAAGCATTTCCAAAGGAAACCTTCCCCCTCCCGTCCCCAAGGGGAGGCGAAGAGAACTCCGCATGAGCAGCAGTTTTTTAACCGCTCATAGGAGGCGCAGTGCTACTCAGAAAAGAAGTTTCCCATGCAACCGACCTTGAATTGCTCACCGCCATCATTGGCAACCGCAGGACCGCTACGCAGTTATTTGAGAAGGCCAAGTTTTCCCTCTTCGCCTTGCTCCATTCAATGCCCCAGCAGAACGGAGACTTATTCTGTGCGGAAGGTTCAAGCGTCTACGCATCCGACCCGATGACCAAGCTAAGAGCAGTGCATGAGCTTGCCGCGCGAGCACTTGCGGAAGACTTGCGGACACGGGATTGCCTAACCAGCCCGGTGGCCGTGCGAGACCTTCTAAGGCACAAGCTTGCAGGACTGCCGCATGAAGTCTTTGTCTGCATCCAGCTCGACGCACAGCACCGCGTTATTGCCATCGAGGAGCTTTTTCGGGGGACGTTGACCCAAACAAGCGTCTATTTGTGGGATGCCCCCAAAAATGCCCCCAAACCTCCTGGATTCCAGGAAACCTCTTTGGACGCTGTTGGAACTACTCGGACAGATGGATTGGTGGAGTGGAGGAGGATCGAACTCCCGACCTTCGCATTGCGAACGCGACGCTCTCCCAGCTGAGCTACCACCCCGTACAGGGTGCGCATGTTACCGGATTTCCCTGCCGCTTCCCATCGCAGCCGGCGCGCCGCGCGTGCGCATTTGCCGGGGGCGCAGCCCGTCGCTATCATGGGCGCCCGCCAGGAGAAAGCATGCAGATCAATCCGCCGTTCGGTTACAAGGAAGTGGTTCCGCTGCACAAGAACCAGAAAGTGCGCCTGCTCGCGCAGGGCGAAGTGCCGGAGTTCGCCCGCAAGCTGAACGCCATACCCATCAGCCTGACCGAATTCGCGCTCGCCGCGCGGCATTATCCGATCGTGTTCAGCACGGGCGACAACGGCAAGTCCTTCGCCGCGGTCGCGGTGCTCGGCCTGAGCGCGGGGGAGAACCTGTTCTTTTCCGCGAATGCATGGCAGGAAAAGGTCTACGTTCCCGCCTACGTGCGGCGCTTTCCCTTCTGCATGGCGAAGGTGAAGCTCGACCAGGTCGAACAGCAGGACCGGCTTATCTGCGTCGAGCAAACCCATGTTGACGATGCCGGCGAGCCCATGTTCGATGGCAACGGACAGCCGCTGCAGAAATGGCAGACGATAGAAAGGCTGCTCACCGAGTACGAGGCTGATCTCGAGCGCTCGCGCGAGATGTGCTCCATCCTCGCCGATTACGGGCTGCTGGAGGGTTTCACTATGCAGGCGAACTTCAACCAGGGCGGGGCGCTGCATCTGACCGGCATGCACCGGGTGGACGAAAAGAAACTCGATTCGCTGAACGCCAGCCAGATCAAGAACCTGATGCGCAAGGGTCTGTTCGGCCGCATCTACCTGCACCTGCTGTCGCTGGATAATTTCAACGTCCTGCTGGAGCGGCGCGGCGTGGCGGCGCGCCAGGCGGCCGCCTAGCCCTGCCGGACGCGCGCCCGTGAACGGGGCGGAGCTTCAGGATGTACTGCTCGCGCACCTGAAGCAGAGCCTGCTCTGGCTGCCGGTTTACGGCCTGCTGTTCGGCGCGCTGGCGGCGGTGGCGCCCAATATCCCGGGCCAGAGGACATGGCGCGCCGGAATCGGCGCCGATCTTCTGTACTGGTTCCTGACGCCGCCGCTCTACGCGCTGCTTTATCTGCTGACGCTCTATGGGGTTCTGCGGGGTCTGGCCGGCTGGAGCGCGCAGCAGACCCGGGACTACCTGGCTGACGGGACAGACTGGATCGCCGGATTACCGCTTGCGATCCAGGCGATCGGCGTGCTGCTCCTGTCCGATTTTCTACAATACTGGCTTCATCGTCTGTTCCATCGCGGTGCAATGTGGCGCTTCCACGCCGTGCACCATTCGCCGCGCGAAGTGGACTGGCTGAGCGCCGCGCGCTTTCATCCGCTCAACTACTGCCTGTCGTTCACGCTGCCCGCCGTGCTCTGCGCGCTGCTCGGCGTTCCCGGCCAGACATTCCTGATCCTCGCCGGATTCAACGTCACCTATTCCTGCCTGGTACACGCGAACCTGAACTGGACTCTCGGCCCGGCGCGCTATCTCTTCGCAAGCCCGGTGTTCCACCGCTGGCACCACACCTCCCAGGCGGAAGGACTGAACAGGAACTTCGCGCCGACGTTTCCGTTTATCGATCTCCTGTTCGGCACCTTCTACATGCCGCCGCGCCTGCCGACCCGGTTCGGCATCGAGGATCCCGTACCCGCATCGTTTCTCGGACAGATGCTGTTTCCATTTCGAGCGCGCCGCAGCGACGCAGGGAGCATTGCAGAACTGAAGTAGGCTCCATCCGTGAAGACCCACCGCAACCCAGCGAGGAACTGATCATGAGTGCTACCGAGCAGAACTCCCAAAGCACAGTCGCCGCCGCAATCCGCCCGGGAACCGTGGAAGTCGCCCTGGCGCTTCTCTGGACCGCCGTAGCGTTGTATGCGCTGGGTCTTGGCGCCGAGATGTGGCGCGCCGCGAGCACCGGAGCATCCGGCTGGATCGTGTTTGTCGTGTCGAGCGTCATCCTCGCCGTGCTGGTGGAATTCATCAGGCGGCGCAGCAACACGGCGCGCATCATCTACACGGTGCTGTTCGTTTTCGGTTTGCTGCTGCAGGCGCGCGATTTGGGCGCCGTGTTCGCCAGTTCCCCCATGACCGCGAGCCTGAATGTGGCGATGTTCTCGCTTCAGCTCGCCGCGATTCTGCTGCTGTTCTCGCGCCAGGCCGCGGCCTGGTTCAGGCGCAGCGCGGGCAGCACGGATGGAGCGGGCTAAGGCGGGAGCGGAGCGCTATTTCTTCGGACTCGAACCAACGACCGGAAAATTGAACGTTCGGTCTCAGGGCGGGACAAATCCCGCCATGATTCTGAAGGCTACAAAGAGCGTCCGTGGGAGCGGAAATATCTATCGGGGCTTCGACGTGCCGGATGCCGACGTTCGCCAGTTGAAGGCGGCCTTGGCGGCAAAGTGCTCCCTCTTACAGGATTGCCGTGACGCTGGAGCGAGACAAACCAGCAACGTTGTCGATACTCAGTTGAGAAGGACGGGCTAGAGTCCCTGCTCTTTCACGCGGATGATGCGCTTGACGTCGGGCAGGCGGCGCAGCGAGCGCATGACCCGCGCCAGGTGCTGGCGGTTGGAGACTTCAACGACGAACTGCATGGTCGTATAGATTGCGCGGTCGTCGTCCATGCTGATCGAGTCGATATTCGATCCCGCCTGGCCGATCTCGGACGCAACCCGGGCCAGCACGCCGCGCTGGTTTGTCACCATTATTTTCAGCGCCGCCTGAAACAGCTTGGTCGTGTCGGGGTCCCAATCCACCTCCAGCCACTGATCGGGTTCGTTGCGTCGCGAGCGGCGTACCGCGCGGCAATCCTCCGCGTGCACCACCAGGCCCTGTCCCTTCTTGATCGAGCCGACGATGTGATCGCCCGGAATGGGCCGGCAGCAAGTCGCGAGCTGCACCGCAATGCCTTCGGTGCCGCGGATCAGCACGCTGCCGCCCTTGATCGGCGCTCGATGCTCGTCGCGCCCGCCCTCCGAATAGCGCACGAGCCGGCGCGCGATCACAGCCGGCAGCTGCTTGCCAAGCCCGACATCGGCGAGCAGCTCCTGCTTGGAGCGCGCCACGCTCTCGCGCACAGTTCTTTCCCAGCTTGACTCCTCCACCTGGGAAATGGCGCCGCCGAGCAGCTTTAGCGCCTGGTCCAGCAGCTTGGCCCCGAGTTGCGCCGATTCGTCGTACTGCATGGTTTTCAGGTAGTGGCGGATATTCGCCCGTGCTTTCCCGGTGCGCACGTATTGCAGCCAGGCGGGGTTCGGCTTGGCGTGGCTTGCAGTGATGATCTCGACGCGGTCGCCGTTGCGCAGTTCGGTGCGCAGCGGCACCAGTTCGCCGTTGACCTTCCCGGCGATGCAGCGGTTGCCGATGTCGGTGTGCACGAAGTACGCAAAATCGACCGCGGTCGCACCGCGCGGCAGGGAAATTATCTTGCCCTTCGGCGTAAATACATAAACCTCGTCCGGAAACAGATCGACCTTCACGTGCTCGAGGAATTCGTGGGAGTCGCCCGACTGGTTCTGCAGTTCGAGCAGGGATTGCAGCCAGCGATGGGTCTCCTTCTGGACGTCCGACAGGGAGCCGGTGTCGTCCTTGTACATCCAGTGCGAGGCGACGCCTGATTCGGCGACGCGGTGCATTTTCTCGTTGCGAATCTGGATCTCCACCGGACCGCCGTAGGGACCTATCAAGGCGGTGTGCAGCGACTGGTAGCCGTTTGCCTTGGGAATGGCGATGTAGTCCTTGAATTTCCCCGGTATCGGCTTGAAGAGCGCGTGCAGGACGCCGAGCGCGAGATAGCAGGATGGCTGATCCTTTACGATAACCCGGTAGCCGTGGATGTCGTGCACTTCGGAGAAAGACAGGCGCTTCTCGACCATTTTCTTGTAGGTCGAGTAGACATGTTTCTCGCGCCCGCTTACGGTCGCCTCGATCCCGCTGTCGCCGAGGCGGTTTTTGATCGCCGCGCCGGTCCGGACGACTACTTCACGGCGATTGCCGCGCGCCGACTGGGTGGCACGCAGCAGCACCCGGAAACGCAGCGGATAGAGATTCTCAAATGCCAGCTCCTCAAGCTCGTGGTACACGGCATACAGGCCAAGCCGGTTTGCAATCGGCGCATAGATCTCCATCGTCTCGCGCGCTATGCGCCGCCGCTTTGCGCTTGGCACGGCACCCAGGGTGCGCATGTTGTGCAGACGGTCGGCCAGCTTGATCAGGATGACGCGCACGTCGCGCGCCATCGCAAGCAGCATCTTGCGGAAATTCTCCGCCTGGGCGTGCTCGGCCGACTGGAATTCGATCTTGTCCAGCTTGGAGACGCCGTCCACCAGCTCGGCGACCTGCTTGCCGAAGCTCTCCGCCATGTCGCGCTTGCTTACATTCGAGTCCTCGAGGACGTCGTGCAGCAACGCGGCGATGAGCGCCTGGCTGTCGAGGCGCCACTCGCCAAGAATCTCAGTGACCGCCAGCGGATGGGAGATATAGGCCTCTCCGGACTGGCGCGTCTGCCCGGCGTGCGCTGATTCGGAGTAGCGATAGGCTTGCGTCAGCCGCGCCAGTTCGGCGGGCTTGAGATAGGAGAACCGGCTGGGGTCCAGCGCATGGACGGCATCCATGCGCCTCAGGGTACCCGAATAAAGCGGCGCCTGAGAAGCGCTTTTAAGCGCTTTTGGCTTCGGCGGTCAAGGCGGCGCGCCGGTTCAGCCTGCCTCAGCCCGCCATCTTCCGGTGGCGCGCGGCCGCGGCGGGGATCAGAGGGTCGGCAACACGGTCCCGGGGTTGCGTTTCAACACCTCGGTGCCCACCTTGCCGGAGGCGATTTCGCGCAGCGCGATCACGGTCGGCTTGTCCTTGTTCGACTCGACCAGCGGCGAGGCGCCGGAGGTGAGCTGGCGTGCGCGGTAGGTGGCTGCGAGGGTGAGCTCGAAGCGATTCGGGATTCTCTTCAGGCAGTCGTCAACGGTGATGCGGGCCATGTCTATTCCTGGAAAAGCTCGGGGTGGCGTGCCAGTTGCACCGGCAGGCTCAGGCGGGTCGCACGGACAATCGCTTGCAGATCGCGGCGGGCTAGGTTGAAATCGTCGTTGATTATAGCGTAATCGAACTCCCTCGCATGCGTGAGCTCTTCCTTGGCATTTTCCAGGCGCCGCAGGATGACCTCCTCGGTGTCCTGAGCGCGCCCGCGCAAGCGGCGCTCCAGCTCGTCCATGGACGGCGGCAGGATATAGATTCGAGCGCACTGCGGATGAAGTTTATGCACCTGTCTGGCGCCCTGCCAGTCGATCTCGAGTATCAGATCCGAGCCCGCGGCGAGCGCGTCTTCAAGCGTCCTGCGTGCGGTGCCGTAACGGTGTCCGTGCACCTCCGCGCACTCGAGGAATTCACCGCGATCGCGCATGGCGATGAATCCGGCCTCGTCGGTAAAGAAGTATTCGCGTCCATTCTGCTCGCCGGGACGCGGCAGGCGCGTGGTGTAGGAAACGGACACCTTCAGATCGGGCTCGCTGGTCAGCAAAGCCTTGATTAGCGAACTCTTGCCCGCGCCGGAGGGCGCGGTGATGACGAACAGCTGACCTCTGCTCATTCGATAGATTGCGAGGAGCTGCTCGCCCCTCGCGCTCCCCCGACATTAGTTAGAAAATGGGTACCCCGCGAGAAGGTCATACCGGGCTCATTCGATGTTCTGCACTTGTTCGCGCACCTGCTCGACCAGGAGCTTCAACTCCAGCCCGCATTGCGCGATTTTCTGCGTGGCGGCCTTGGACGCCAGCGTGTTGGCCTCGCGGTTCAATTCCTGCGACAGGAAATCAAGCCGCTTGCCGGCCGCACCGCCCGCATCGAGCACGCGTTCGACCTCGTCCAGGTGCGCGCCAAGGCGCGACAGTTCTTCGTCCACGTCAACCTTCACGCCGAATATCGCGACTTCCGCGCGTATGCGTTCCTCCTCGCTGCCGCCGATCGCATCGCGCAGGCGCTGCGCGAGCTTTTCCTGGTAGGCGGCAACGGCCTGCGGCACGAGCGGCGCCACTTCATCGATCCGGCGCCGCATGTCCGCGATGCGCGCCCTTACGATGCCGCTCAGGCGCTCGCCTTCACGCACCCGCGAGCCAACGAGTTCGACGAGCACCTGGCTTAACAAGCCCTCGACGCATGCGCGCAAGCGCTCGTCGTCCACCGGCTGCTCGGCGAGCACGCCCGGCCAGCGCAGCACGTCGGCGATGCTCAGCGGCGCCCCATCCGGAAACGCGCGCCGTGCTTCGCCGGCAAGCCGCGCGAGATTCTGCAACGCGGCCGGATCGACCGCCTGCCGGTCAACCGAGGTCGAACTGCCCGTGAAGTACACGCGGCAATCGACCTTACCGCGGCCGACGCGGGCGGTGATCTGCGCGCGCAGCATCGGCTCCAGACCGCGCAGTTCCTCGACGGTGCGGAATTGCAGGTCCAGAAAGCGCGAGTTCACCGAGCGCAACTCGATACCGAGTTCGCCGCGCGGCGATGGCGCGACGGCGGCAGCGTAACCGGTCATGCTTTGAATCAAGATATTGGCATCGCGCGCCTGCACGCGAGTCTGTTTCGTGAAGGAGCGGTATCATAGGCGAGATACGCCTTCGCGCCAACCGGGGAAACTGCGCGTGCGCAGGCCGCGAGTCCAACGCCAGGCACCGACGATCCAAGAGTATTCCCACTTTGTAAATTTCCGAGACGATGCATCGACCGAGCAAGCGAAAAATCGATCAATTGCGCGCAGTTTCCATCGAGCGTGGATTCACCGTTCACGCCGAAGGATCGGTGCTGGTGGCGTTCGGCGACACGCGGGTGCTGTGCACCGCGAGCGTGCTCGATTCGGTGCCGGGATTTCTGCGCGGTAAAGGACGAGGCTGGCTGACCGCGGAGTACGGCATGCTGCCGCGCTCGACGCATACGCGCTCGGATCGCGAAGCGGCGCGCGGCAAGCAGTCCGGGCGTACGCAGGAGATTCAGCGCCTGATCGGGCGCGCGCTGCGCGCGGTCGTGGATCTGGGCGCGCTCGGCGAGCGCACCATACAGATCGATTGCGACGTGCTGCAGGCGGACGGCGGCACGCGCACTGCGGCGATCACGGGCGCCTTCGTCGCGGCGCGCGATGCGGTGGACTGGATGAGGGCGCGCGGCATGCTGACTGGAGATCCGGTGCGCGATCATGTCGCGGCGGTATCCGTGGGCATCTACCAGGGGGTGCCGGTGCTCGATCTGGACTACGCGGAGGATTCCTCCTGCGATACGGACATGAATGTGGTGATGACGGGCTCGGGCGGCTTTGTGGAGGTGCAGGGAACCGCGGAGGGTGTGCCCTTTGCACGCGCGCAGATGGATGCGCTGCTCACGCTTGCCGGGAAGGGCATCGGTGAACTGGTGGTCGAGCAGCGCCGCGTCCTGAGTCTGCAGAAGGCCTAGGTAGGAGCGGCTTCTTGCCGAAAAACACTTTCCGGAAACTCGTTCTCGCGACCGGCAACCCGGGCAAACTGCGTGAGATCCGCGCGCTGCTCGATCCGCTCGGCATCGGGGCAGTGACACAGGCGGAGCTTGGCATCCTTGAGGCGGAAGAGCCGCACGCGACATTCGTGGAAAACGCACTGGCCAAGGCGCGCCACGCGAGTGCGCGCGCTGGCCTGCCTGCGCTGGCGGACGATTCCGGACTGTGCGTCGAAGCGCTCGACGGCGCACCCGGAGTGCATTCGGCTTATTACGCAGGCGCTGAAGGCGCGCGGGAATTCCGCGACGGCCGCAACAATGTGAAGCTGATCGTGGAAATGCACGGGAAGTCGAACCGCCGAGCCCACTACTACTGCATGATGCTGCTGGTGCGCCATCCGGCGGATCCCGAGCCATTGATTGCGGAAGCGAGTTGGCACGGAGAAATAGCACCGGCGCCTCAAGGCCTGGGTGGCTTTGGCTACGATCCGGTGTTCTACCTGGCCGAGCGCAGATGCAGCGCGGCGCAACTTGACCCGGCGGAGAAAAATCGGCTGAGCCACCGCGGCCGTGCGATGCAGGCGATGCTCGAGCGGCTGCGCGCCGGGCGCTAGATGGCGGCGCAGCCGGTCGTTCTCGAAACACCCCGGACAGTGCGCTTCAAGGCATTGCCGCCGCTTGCGCTTTACGTGCATATCCCGTGGTGCATCCGCAAGTGCCCCTACTGCGACTTCAATTCGCATGAGGCGAAGGAAGATTTGCCGGAGCGCGAATACGTGGACGCGCTGATCGCGGACCTCGATGGACTGCTGCCCTCGGTCTGGGGGCGTCCTGTGTCGAGCGTCTTCATCGGCGGCGGCACGCCGAGCCTGTTTTCGCCGCAGGCCATCGACCGCCTGCTCTCTGAGGTGCGGGCGCGCGTGCAACTCGAGCCCGATGCGGAGATCACGCTGGAAGCCAACCCGGGCACGGCGGAGAGCGGCCGCTTCAAGGGATTTCACGAGGCGGGCGTGAATCGCCTGTCTATGGGTGTGCAGAGCTTCGACGACGCCTTCCTGAAAAAGCTCGGGCGTGTTCACTCCGCGGACGAGGCGCGGCACGCCATCGAGCAGGCGCTGGAACACTTCGAGAACCTAAATATCGACCTGATGTACGGCCTGCCTGGACAGACGCTCGGTCAGGCGCAGCGCGAGATGCAGGAAGCGGTACATCGCGGCGCCTCGCATATCTCCGCCTACCAGCTCAGCATCGAGCCGAACACGGTGTTCTTCCGCGAGCGCCCGGAACTGCCGCCGCACGATGTGTGCGCAGATATGCAGGTGGCGATCGAAGAGACGCTCGCCGGCCAGGGCTACCAGCACTATGAAACTTCGGCCTTCGCGCGTCCGGGGCGGCGCTCGCGGCACAATCTGAACTACTGGGAGTTCGGCGACTATTTGGGAATCGGCGCCGGCGCTCACGGCAAGATCAGTTTCGCCGATCGCGTCACGCGCCATGCCCGCGCCAAGCAGCCGCGAGAGTACATGCAGCGCGCGCTGCAAGGGAAATCGAGCGTGGCGGAAACCGTGGTCGAAGCACGCGAACTGCCGTTCGAGTTCATGCTGAACGCCTTGCGCCTGATCGAGGGTTTCCCGAGCGAGCTTTTCGCGCAGCGCACCGGGTTGCCGCTGCAGTCCGCGCAGGCAGGGTTGAAGCGGGCAGAAGCGCGCGGCCTGCTGGAGCGCGAGCTGAATCGTATCCGGCCGAGCAGGCGAGGGATGCTGTTCCTGAACGATTTGCTGGAGTTGTTTCTTCCGCCCAGGCGTGCAGGAAAAAATTTGCCTTGAGCCTGCGTACTGCGCGCTTTTTTTGACCTGCTCATTCGCGGCGGAACTCCATTGCTGATCGAATGCTGGTGCGTTGAGAGGGTGGATAGGTAAGCGGGGATGGTCAATGGATGCTCTGACGGAAGGATGCCTCTTGACATGCGCGCATCGGCGCTCGGGCGCTTGACTTCGGTACGCGGAAGGAGTCCACTGAAAGCGCTCTGGTGGGATGAGCCGGGTTGGGTTCTCATTCAAAACGAGGTAATCCGGTTGCTGCAAGAATTTTCCGCTGTTGTGCGCACTCCGAATCGCGCAGTGCGTCTGATGCGGCTGAGCGGCGGCCAACATCGACTCTGCGCTTGAGGCTCCTCTCGACCCGTCCGCCGGGGCAGACATCTAGGGAAGCCGCGGAATGTGGCAGTTTCAGCGAAGCCCTGCGACAGCATCGCGGGGCTTCGCGTTTCGGGGGGGCAGGATGATACGACCGATTGGTTTGGCTGCGGCCTCGGCGATGCGACGCCGAACGTCAGCCTGGATACCATCACGATTGGCAGCGGCGCAAACGACATCATCGGCAAGGGCTTGATTGTGCACAAGGACGCCGACGACTTCAAAACTCAGCCTACCGGCAATGCAGGCGCGCGCCTTGCTTGTGGCGTCATCCGCAAATCCTGAAGGTGACCGGATGATCGAGTGAGCGCTATTGCACGGAAGCAGAGAAAATGAACGCGAAGAAAAAAGTGAAAACAGTGAAAGAGAAGGAATCATCGAGTGCTTTCTTCAGAAGCCTTAGTCCGAACCTGCTCGACTGGAGGCCGCCCTCCGAGGCGGAAAAGCAGCGCGAGGTGGAGGCGCGCAAGGTGGCAAGAGAGGCTGAGCTGATCAGGGTGACCGAACTCGCCAAGGAACGCGAGGCGGAGAAAGCCGCATCGCGAAAGCGCAATCCGGCCGCAGCTGCCAGAGGCAAACAAAAGTCGCGGAGTTAGGCGATGCCTTGTATCGCTCAGGTGAGGCGTGAGATCGGTGAAGCGCGTGTCCCGGCCGCCGTCTTGTTCGCGTGCATCGTTTGTCGGACGTGAAGATAAATTCCCGCGTCGCGGTCCGCGTATTCGACGTATTCGACGTATTCGATCAAGGTTTCCCTACACGTTGACGTTGCATCCGGCTATCGCGTTGCTATTGTGTCGCCGCCTGTGACAGGGCATCCTAGCCGCATGGCACAAAGCACACTATCTCCGGTCCAAACGCCCGCCGCCGCCTGGCCTCTGCGGGTCCTGCTTGTCGAGGACAACGACAGCGACGCGATGATTGAACAGGCGGCTATTGAGAAAGCGCATCGCGGATCGCGCGAAGTCCTGCGCGCGAGTTCGCTCGCGAACAGCCTCGCCATCATCGAGTCGACCGACGTGGATCTGGTGCTGCTCGACCTGAATCTGCCGGATAGCCGTGATCTGGACACCCTTAAACGCATGCGCCTGGCGACGAACTGTCCGATTATCGTCATCACGGTTGAAGACCGGAAGGGAATGGATGATGAGGTGCTGGAGTGCGGCGCCTTCGAGATACTGCACAAGGGCAAGATTCGTGCGAACGAAATTGCGCGTCTGTTCCGGCTTGCCGAGGATCAGCGCAGGACGCAGGTATCTTTCGAGAGCGCCGAGCACCGCTTCCGAAGCCTGACCAAGCTGTCTCCGGACTGGTACTGGGAGCAGGACGAGAATTCGCGCACCGTTCACGTCCCGGATTCGCTCAAGGTGCTTGGCCTGAACCCGGATACTTTCCTCGGCAGGCGGCCTGGCATGGCGGGCGTGTCCGCCGAGCGGCTGGCCGCGCATCGCGCGGCGCTCGCCGCGCATCTGCCCTTTCACGAGTTCGAGTTCCAGCACGCCACCGAGGGCGGCGACGCGCTCTGGGTTTCGGTGAGCGGGACGCCGATTGTCGACTCGCAGGGCCGTTTCAAGGGTTACCGCGGCATCGGCAGGGACGTAACCGAGCGCAAGCTGGCCGAGGCGCGCCTCGCGCATATGACGCAGTTTGATGCGCTGACGGACCTGCCGAACAGGGCGCTGCTGGGCGAGAGGCTCGAACAGGCGATCGCGCAGGCGAGGCGGCGCGGGCGGGGCGCCGGCGTGCTGTTTTTCAACCTGGACAACTTCAAGCTGGTAAACGACACCTTCGGTCACCTTGTCGGGGATGAGCTGCTCGCACAGGTTGGCAAGCGCCTCAGGGATTGCGTGAGGCCGGACGACACCGTCGCACGCCTTGGCGGCGACGAATTCGCAGTGGCTATCGCCGACCTTGCGCGCGCCGAAGACGCGGCCCTCGTCGCGCAGAAGCTGATCGACCTTTTCGGCGCGCCTTTCAATCCTTCCGGCGAGGAGGTCTTCGTCACCAGCAGCGCCGGCGTGGCCACATTTCCGAACGACGGCGACAGCGCGAGTGCCCTTCTCAAGTGCGCCGGCACCGCCATGTACCGCATCAAGAACGCATCGCGCAACGGGTTCTGCCTGTTCTCCCCGGAAATGCACGCCCGCGCGACATCGCAGCTGCATCTGCACAACGGCCTGCGCCACGCGCTCGAGCGCCGGGAATTCCAGCTCTACTACCAGCCGAAGGTCGAGCTTGCTTCGGGAGCGATGATCGGTATGGAGGCGCTGTTGCGCTGGTCGCATCCGGTGCGCGGAATGATCTCGCCGGCCGAGTTCATTCCGGCACTGGAAGACACCGGCCTGATTGTCCCGGTGGGCGACTGGGTGATCGAAGAGGCGCGCGCGCAGCTCCAGGAATGGGCCGGCAAGGGGCTCGCTCCGATGCCGATCGCGATCAATCTCTCGGCCAAGCAGTTTCGCCGCCGCAACCTGGACCAGGTCATCTGCGCTCTGCTGAAGGAGCAGGGCATCTCGCCCCAGTTGCTCGAGATCGAGATCACCGAGAGCTGCCTGATGGACGATCCCAAGGACGCGGTGCGCCAGCTCCACGCGCTGCGCGAGGCGGGGCTGTCGATCTCCGTGGACGATTTCGGCACCGGCTATTCGAGCCTGGCGTATCTGACGCGCCTGCCGTTGTCCACGCTCAAGATCGATCGCACGTTCGTCAACGCGGCGATTTCCGACCCGAATTCGGCCGCCATCGTGCGCATGGTGATCGACATGGCACAGACGCTCGGTCTCAAGGTGGTGGCCGAAGGCATCGAGACCGAGACGCACGTGGCACTGCTGCGCCGGCACGGCTGCGGTCAGGGCCAAGGCTATTTATTCGGCAAGCCGATGCCCGCCGCCGCGATCGGCGCGATGCTGCGGAAGCGCATATGAGCCTTGCAGCCGGAAGGGTTTCCTGCGGGGAAACAACCGGCGTTCCGTCATGGAACCGGGAATTGGCATAACGCATCTTTCGTCGACGCCTGGCGCGGCGCCGGACGTGTGGATGACCGAGTGGGAGATTCGCAATCTCGGCGCGGATCCGGTGCGGCTGCTCGCGACGCGCTTGCCCCACGGCAGGCTGCGCTGGGACGAGGTCCCGTTTACGCCTGCGGTCGATATCGGGTCGAGTGAAGCGCGCAGAATCCGCCTCGAGGCGCGCTGCAGGGAGCCCGCAGGGGTCGAATTCGAAAACGCATTTCTGATTCTCCGCATCAGCTGGCGGGATGAGGAGTGGCTGGTGCTCGCGCGCCTGCGGGTAAGGGTGAATGCCGGCGGCGTTCCGCACGCGGCGACCGTATTGATCAGCGCGCAGCGGGTCGGATTCTCCGCGGTTCGCGAGGAGCCATGGCCGGCCGGCTCTTGGAAAGCCGGACTGTAGCGCGTAAAAACTTATCGAGGAGGCACTATGGCGATGACGGAACGCGACAGGCTGATACTCCAGAAGCTGCGCGGCTGACACGATAACTGAGGCCTCGGCTTCGAAGAGACCACGGGCATGGTCTCGAACTCGTTCAACATGGTCTTGCAGGATTTCCTGGCCGAGGTGGAACGCTTGCGCCTCGAATACGGTGACACCGAGGAGTACCAGGCGCTGCGCGCCGAGATACCGAAAGATTGGCCGCTCTGACCCGTGGACTAGCGCTGCGGCAGCCGCACCCCGGGCTGCCGCAGGCTAAGCGGCTTGACCCCGCTCCAGTATTCGCGCCTGCCGGTCATCGCCTGTACGTGCCCGTCCCATTCCAGGCTGAATGCGCTGACCCCGAGCTTGACCGCGCGCCTCACCTTGTCCCGGGTTTCCTCGTCCGTGGCGTAGCGCCGGATCGCGTCGATCTGGCGGCTGCCATGGCCTGAGTCCTGCTTCGCGTGCAACCGGTAGGTCTCTGCGGCGCGCGCGGAAAAACCGTAGTGCCCGGTCAGTTCGCGGTACACATTGTCGGACACCCTTCCCGCGCCGCCGAGCTCGCTCTCCACGAAGCTGAGCATCGCCACTCCTTCCAGGGCCGGACGCCGCTGGCAGCCGCCGATGATCATCTCGATCGCCGCCGCCGTTCCGGGCGCCGGCTCGGCGCGATCCGCCTGCTCGCGCGAGATCCCGCCCTCTTCGAGGAACTGCAGCATGATGTCGACGTGCGTGCGCTCTCCCGAGAGTTCTTCCACGAAGTTCTCCAGCACCGTGCCCATCAATCCGTAGTTCTGCGCGGCGATCGCGTTTACTGCGATGTAGCCGAAGAAGATCGGATTGGTGCGCACGCGGAGGTAGTGCTGCACTTCGCCAAGAATGATCTGCTCGCGGGTCCAGCGGTGCTGCAGGATGCCCTGGAACCACGGATGCTCGCCGGTCGGCACCTCCGCGGCGTAACTCCAGAGTTCGGCGATGAATTCGTCCGGGGACATGCCGGCAATTATTACAGCCGCGCCGCACTGCAATCCAGAAGAAAGTGCCCCGCCGCAGAGATGCGGCCCGCCCGCGAACGGCTAGGGCTTGCGCAGCATGATCGCCTTCACCCAGCCCGTACCGGAACTGGTCTCGACTTTCATGAAGCCATCCTGTTCTTCGCCCGCGAAGATCACTTCGTCTGTTCTGCCCAGGGTTACCACCACTACGGCGCTTTCCGCCGCAGTGCGGTAGGCCTTCACGCCGGCAATCTTCGGGACGAAAATGTCGCCCGTGCTTCCGGCACCCGCTTTCACGCTGGCCGCCGCGTTGGCCTGGCTGGCGGCGCCGGCTTTGGCCTGGACAAGCGAAGGGTTGTTCCTGACGGACACCACGATCTTGTTCCAGTTATCGAGGAACGAAGCGGCAACGATCTTGCCTTCAGCGGTATTCGCATACCCGCCAAGCGCCCCGGCTCCGCCGGCGCCGAACAGCGCCGCGCCGATGTTGAAATCCGTCTTTTGCGCGCTGCCCTCGGCTGCGGCGACCTGAATTCCGGAGCGCGTATCCGCCATGGTCATCGAGGTCTGGGCTTCCTTGAACTTGAGGCCGCCCGCGAGTGCGCCGACGATGCCGAGCGCACCGCCGAATCCGGCGAGCGCACCACCCACGCCGCCAGCGTTTGGATTGGAGAACACGACGCTGGGGGTGACGACAAAATCAGCCGCCACCATCTGGCCCTGTCCGACGTTCTGACCCGCCTGCAGCTGGCCGCCCGCCGCCAGCGCGCGCTCCTGCATCAGATTCTGAAATGCCGCGCCGCGCTCCACGATCTGGAAGCAGTTGGACTGCTGGATGATCAGGCGAATCATGCCGGATGGCGATTGCAGGCCGACCCGGAGCAACGCCTGGAGCACGGCGTCCTGGGGCTCCACGACTGCCAGCGTGCCCTTGGGCGCGTCGCACTTCTCCACCTTCGCGGCATCTCCCCTGCGGGACCGCTGGCGCCGCCCAGGGTCTGGGCCTGCGCGGGCGCAGGCCCAAGCAATCCTGCCGCGGCGAGCGCTGCGGATACAAGGGCAAGGCAGGGGCGATGGGTCTCGACTGGCATTTATATTCCTCGAAGATTGTGGTTGCTGACCACCGGCTATGCGACGCGGCTACTCCGGGTCACGGCTGGGAGGTGGCAGGAATTATCGTGCGCCCGATGCGCGCTTTCAAGGGTGTTCGATGCGCACCAGCTTCGAGCGGCCGGACGCACCGCTCTTGATCGAGACGGCGGATTTGCGGCAACCGAAGTGACGCGCGATGAGCGCAATCAATTCGGCATTGGCTTTGCCGTCGATCGGCGCAGCCTTGAGCCGGGCCATCCAGGTGCCGTCTTCCGCCTGCTCGAACTCGCTCACGCGGGCGCCGGGTTTCACCTTCACCTGTATGAGGGTTGGCGGCAAGGCGCTACGCTGCCCGGTTACCGGGCTTCCTGAACAGCAGGTCGCGAACCGGATGGCCCAGGCCGATGCCGCGGCGCTCGAACTTGGTAAGCGGCCGGGACTCCGGGCGCTCGGCATAGTCATGCGCGGTGTTAACGAGCAGGGGCTCCGCGCTGAGTACCTGGAGCATCTGCTCGGCGTACTCCGGCCAGTCGGTCGCCGCATGCAGAATGCCGCCGGGCGCCAGCTTGCGCGCGGCGAGTGCGGCGAACGGGGGCTGAATCAGGCGCCGCTTGTGGTGGCGCTTCTTCGGCCAGGGGTCGGGGAAAAAAACATGCAATCCGGCGAGCGCACCATCGGGAATCATGTGCTCCAGCACTTCGAGCGCATCGTGCCGGATGATGCGCAGGTTGGCGAGCTTCGCTTCCTCGATCTTCTTCAGCAGCGCGCCGACACCGGGCAGGTGGACTTCTGCGGCGAGGTAGTTCACCCCGGGGTTGGCGTGCGCGATTTCCAGGGTGGTCTCGCCCATGCCTGAGCCGATTTCGAATACGAGCGGCGCCTGGCGGCCGAAGACGCCTGAAGCATCCAGCGGGGCGGCTGAATAGTCCACGCCGAAGTGCTGATAGAGCTCGTCGAAGGCGCGCTGCTGGGCCGGCGTCATGCGCCCCTGGCGCAGCACGAAGCTGCGGATCGGCGCGGAGGTGATCCGCGCCCGGGGATCGGGCGCTTCGCCCCCCCGGGTATCGGGCGTTTCACTCATCGGGCCGCGCGGCTTTTCGTCGGCTGGATCGTGCCGTCGACAGGCGAGGAGGGGGCGGCAGAGTAGAGCTTGCGCGGCATGCGCCCGGCGAGGAAGGCCTCGCGGCCGGCTTCCACCGCTTTTTTCATCGCGCGCGCCATCATGACGGGATGCTTCGCGAGGGCGACTGCCGTGTTCATGAGCACGCCCTCGCAGCCCAGCTCCATCGCTATCGCGGCATCCGATGCCGTGCCCACGCCCGCATCCACAATTACCGGCACTTTGACCTTGTCCCGGATGAGCTGAATGCTCCACGGGTTCAGGATGCCCATACCGGAGCCGATGAGGGAGGCGAGCGGCATGATGGCGACGCAGCCCGCGTCCTCCAGCATCCCGGCCTGGATCGGATCGTCCGAGCAGTACACCATCACCTTGAAGCCTTCCTTGACCAGCGTTTTCGCGGCCTGCAGCGTTTCCGGCATGTTCGGGTACAGCGTGTGCGCATCGCCCAGCACTTCGAGCTTCACGAGGTCGTGGCCGTCGAGCAGTTCGCGCGCCAGGCGCAGCGTGCGCACCGCGTCCTCGGCCGAGTAGCAGCCCGCGGTATTCGGCAGGTAGGTGAAGCGCGAGGGCGGCAGCGCGTCGAGCAGGCTCTGTTCGTTCGGATTCTGGCCGATGTTGGTGCGCCGGATCGCGACCGTCACGATCTGCGCGCCCGAGGCCTCGACCGCGGCGCGGGTCTCGGTGAAATCCTTGTACTTGCCGGTGCCGATCAGCAGGCGCGAACTGTAGGATTTGCCCGCCACCACCAGTGCATCGCCCGACGCTGTGCTTTGTTCTTTCGCCATCTCAACCTCCGCCTACGGCTACGACAATTTCCACACGATCCCCGTCGCTCAGCCGGGTGGCCGCATGCAGGCTTTTCGGCACGATATCGCCGTTTCGTTCCACCGCGATCTTCTTGCCCGACAGTTCGAGCTGGCGCACCAGTTCCGCCACGTCCATCGCCTGCTCGAAGCGGCGCGCCGTTCCGTTTACATGTATCTCGATCATGGGGCGAATGATACCGGCAGCGGGTGCGCCGAGGACAGAAGCGGAGGTCGTAAGCGATCCGCCTGTTTCAACATAGATAGTAACATATATGTTACTATCTATGTGATTCCGATTCCGATTCTTGCTCACTGGACGGCCCTTGGATGCATGCCGGTTCGGCGAGCTGTCGCAGCATCGCGTGGAGCCGCAGCTCTGGCAGGCGCGCAGGTGGACACAGCGCGAGCCGCTCTTGACGCACTCTTCGCACTCGTGCCGCTGTACCGTTTTGAGCGCGGTGATCGCGCCGAGATGCGCGCAGGTCGCCACCATGCCGCGCTCCTATTCCGCCACTACCTGCAGGCGGATCGACGTGATTTCCGAGTGCGCCCACAGCCGCATGGGCGGGCCCCAGTGCCCGGTGCCGCGATTCACGTAGAGTCTGGCGCGGCCGTGGCTGTACAGGCCCGCGAGGTGCGGCTGGAAGAGCTTCACGATCAGGCTGAACGGGAAGAGCTGACCGCCGTGGGTGTGGCCGGAGAGCTGCAGGTCGACCCCGAGGCGCTCCGCGAGGTGGATCAGGCGCGGCTGGTGCGCGAGCAGCACGAGCGCGCGGGCCGCATCCCGGCCGGCCAGCGCGCGCTCGAGATCGGTGCCGTGGCCGTTTCCCTGCCGGCCCCCGGCCCAGTCGTGCACGCCCGCCAGATCGAAGCCCTCTGCGCCGCCGATCGGTATGCGCTCGTTGCGCAGCACGCGGATGCCGCGCGCTTCCAGCCAGTCCAGCCAGGCGTCCACCTCGCCCGAGTAATACTCATGGTTGCCGGTGATGAAGTACACGCCGTCCTTCGCGTGCAGATTCGCGAGCGGCGCGGCCAGCGAGCCGAGTCTTTCGATCGATCCATCCACCAGGTCGCCGGTGATGACGATCATTTCCGATTCCAGCGCATTCACGCGCGCCACCACATGCTCGACAAAGTGCTGCCCCACGGTGGGTCCGATGTGCAGATCGGAGATCTGCGCGATGCGGTAGCCGTGCGCTCCCGCTGGCAGTTTGTTCAGCGGAACATCGACATGCTTGACGCGGATGGCGGCCGGACGTGCCCGCGCCAGCGCCACCAGCGCGAGCGCCGTGGCCAGGATCACGATGGAGGAGCCGAGCCATCTGGGATCGAGCGGCGAGGCGCCCGGGAGCAGCGCGAGCAGCACGCCCGCGAGGTCTGCTGCGGCCAGCAGCGCGAGCAGCAGGAAGGCGGTCCCCATCCAGGTGAACACGATCCAGGTCAGCGGCAGGACCAGGCCATGCGGCAGCACGCGGCGCGCGAGCAGCGTGAACAGGATCAGGGCGCCGAGCAGCACAATCGTGCCGGTTGCAGCATCGCGCCACGGTTCCGGCAGCGCCATGTCGCGCACCAGCCGCGCCCAGAGGTAGTAGTGCCAGCCTGCGAGGATGGCGCTGGCCAGCGCAAGAAACGTGATCAGGGCGCGCGGGCGCATGCGCGGGACGAAGGTTTCGGCTTGCCGCCGGGTCCTGGAGCCGGCATCGACAGGTGCGAGAGAAAGCGCGCAGGCCCGCGCACGAAGAGATGCCTGCCTATGGAGAGCATACGCTTGCCGCGCTTCCTGCGCTCGCGCCGGATAAGCGCAAGCAGGAACTCCAGCGACGCGCGCCCCGCGCCCGAGTAGGCGGGGTCATGCAGCTCCCGCGCGAGCGCCGCCAGGTCATGCTCTTCGCCGAGCGCCTCCGCCAGTTGCGCGGCGTCCTTGAGGAATCGGGCGGCGGTCGCATAGGCGCCCTTGTGGCGGCCGCCGCACAGTGCAAGCAGCGCATTTTGCAGGTACTTAACCTGTTTTCGCCATTCGTGCAGCGCCTCGGGCGCCCTTGTCCTGCTGGCGAGCGCGAACGCGCGGCGCCCCCTGCGATAGATGCGCCCCAGATCGCCCGGGATGTCGGCTCTCGCGGTTCGCGAACTCATCCAGCGCGCCACGCGGCGCTGGCAGCTCTTCAGCGCTCGCGCCGCATCCGCCGCCGCCGAGCGCAGGAAGGCGCGCCGCGCACCGGCGCGCCGCCCCTGCAGAATTCTCCGCACCGGGTCGGTCTGCCCGATCTGTCTTTGGTGCGCGCGCCCGCCGTGGCTGGCGCCCAGGCGATCCAGCGCCTCGATCAGGGAAGCGCGATCGCGAACCGCCGCGAATGCCCGGCCGGTATCGCGCAGCAAGACGTTCTCCGTGCGAAATCTGTTTTCCCCGAGCGCATGCCGCAACAGGCGCAGCGCGGCGCGCGCGCGCTTCAGCGCCTTGCGCAGCCGGTGCACGTCGTCGTCCGAGACCGGCCTGCCCGGAGCCAGGCAGGCGATCGCTTCGGCCAGCGCCGCGAGCAGGAATGCGCGGACGGCTTGCATGGTCGGTCGAATGTTTGCGGCGCTCATCTTTGTTTCGGAGGTGGATACTTGCCCGGGCCGGTGCGCGGGTAACTCTAATACAATCCGGACACGCCAGATGCCAAGTTAGCAGCAGGAGATCAGAATGCATATCGCAATCCAGGGCGCACTCGTCGGGCTGGCAATCGCCATTGCCATGTTCGTCGCCGATTATTTCCTCATCCGGGCCAATGCGGCGGACCGCGCCAAGCGCAAGGCGAAGAAGACGGAACTCGATGGCACCGAAAAGGAGCGCATCAAGACGCTGCTGCGCTATTGTTTCTTCGTGCCGCTGTTATTCGCGGGTATTTTCTGGCTGGCCTGGGGATAGCGCGCGCCGCTGTGGCTTGAACCAGCCAGATTGAACCTGCGGCGACAAATGCTGTCCCACCTTCACGTGCAATACCCAACCTACAGGCCTTCATGAATCTTGCCCAGACCGTCGACGTGCGCCTCCTGACCAAGCAAAGGGCGAGCTGGCTCGCGGCGATCGCCCAGTTGTGCGGTGAAACCGCGCCGCTGCCTGCGTGGCTGCCCGAGGTCACCAGCACCAAGAAGCCGTCCGTCGTGCGCCTGCTCGACGACGACGAGGACGACTGACCCGACACGTCCGTCCCGGCCCGCAATTCAGCGGCGTGACAGCTTGCTGCGCTAGAGTGGGACCGATGCAGCGCAAATTTATAGTTGCCCGGTTGAGCGCGTGATTCCCTGGCGTGCCAAGCTGAAGGCGTTTGCCGCGCACTTTCTGATCAGTGTGGCGGTATTCGCTGCAGTCGTCGCCCTGGTGGCGGGGCTTTACTACCCGCCGCCAATGTTCTGGATCGACGGCGGGCTCCAGGTGACGCTGATCGCGGCATCGGTCGATATCGTCCTCGGCCCATTGCTCACGTTCGTGGTGTTCCGTCCCGGCAAGCGCGCACTCGCCATGAACCTGGGCGTCATCGTCCTGCTGCAGGTGGCGGCGCTTTCGTGGGGCATGTTCACCATGTACACCGAGCGGCCGCTGCTCGCTGCATTTATCGGCTATCCGCAGAACCGCTTCTTCCCGGTGAGCGCGAAGCAGCTCAAGAACGGCAAGCGGCCGGTTGCCGAATTGACGGCCCTGTCGGATGAGCGCCTGCCGCTGGTGTTCATCGAACTGCCGGCCGATGCCGATGAGGCGCGGCGCGTCCTGATGCTTGGGTTGTCCGGCGAGACCAGCGTCCTGCGGCAGACCGAGCGCTATCGCAAGATCGAGGGCGAGACCCTGGAGCAAGTGCTGGCCGGCTCAAGGCGGCGCGAGCTCTATGCGCGCGATGACCCGCCGTTCGCCAGGGAGATCGACGACTTTACGGCGGCGCACGGCGGCAGGCTCGAGGATTACGCAATAATACCGCTGTACGGGCGTTTCGGCCGGGCGCTGATTGCGATCCGGCGCGCGGACGGCCGCTATGCCGGGGTAATGGCCAGGGAATTCCGCCTGCGCTAGTAAAATCCCCTGCCCCAGGGGGTGCCGCTGCGTCCGGAAGGGTGCAACTACGGTGGGGCGCAACGACATTGGGGCGCGAGTACACTGCTGTCAAACCGTTCCCGGCATCTGTGGACGCACGACGCCGGGTTCCCGGCTGGTCTGCCCGGTCTGCTGATTGGAGGATCGAATGAGCGCAGCTTCGGCAAAAGCACCGGCGGGCGAGATCAGCGCCCCGCGCCAGGATCTGTACCGCAGAATGGATGTGCACAATCTGGCGCCGCTCTGGGAGGTGCTCGGCAATCTCATACCCGCGGCGCCGGTGCATCCCTGCCAGACGGCATTCTGGGCCTACCGCGACGTACGCCCCTTCCTCTTTCAGGCGGGAACATTGATCACCGCCCAGGAGGCGATCCGCCGCGTGCTGGTGCTGGAGAATCCTGGCATGCGCGGAAGATCATGCGTCACGCAAAGCCTGTATGCGGGGCTGCAGCTGATCCTGCCCGGCGAGGTCGCGCCGCCGCACCGCCATTCGCAGTCTGCGCTGCGCTTCATCGTGGAGGGCACCGGCGCCTATACGGCGGTGAACGGTGAGCGCGTGACGATGCATCCGGGGGACTTTATCATCACACCCAGCATGACCTGGCATGATCACGGGGATCCGGGCGACGAGCCAGTGGTCTGGCTGGACGGGCTGGATGTGCCGCTGGTGCAGGCACTCGCCGCGCAGTTCCACGACATCCCGCGCGCTGGCCAGCCGGTGCGGGAGGCGGCCGCGCCCGCCGCCGGCAGTTATGGCAGCAACCTCGTGCCGCTGGGCGCTGCGGCGCCTTTTGGCCACACCTCTCCCGTGTTCGCCTATCCCTATGCGCGCAGCCGGGAATCGCTGCAGACGCTCGCGCGCTCCTGCGAGCCGGATACGGCGCATGGCTGGAAGATGAAATACATCAACCCGCTGACCGGCGGACACGCCATGCCGACCATCGCGGCATTCCTGCAGAAGCTGCCCGCCGGCTTCAGATCGCTGCCCTACCGCGCCACCGATGGCACCGTGTACTCGGTGGCCGAGGGTGAGGGCAGGGTGCGCCTGGGCGATGCCTGGCACGAGTTCGCGGCGCGCGATCACTTTGTCGTGCCCTCGTGGCAGCCGCTGCAATTCGAGTCGCGCGGCGAGTGCGTACTGTTTTCGTTCAGCGACCGCGCGACCCAGGAAGCGCTCGGGTTGTGGCGCGAGTCGCGTGGCTGAACGGCCCGTCGAGATCCGGCTCGAACGTCGGGGGCGCGGCGGGCATGGCCCTCGATCGGGCAGAATGCGCGCTGCTGATCTCCTTGTGGATAGACTGCCGTGCGGTTTCTCAATTGTTCTCGAGTGGGTCGCCAACGAATAGATGAATGGCCTTTCCTGTCCGTCGTTTACACAAGAGGAGGAATTAAATGAAAGTTCTCACCGCCATATTCATGCCCTTGCTGGTTGCCGTGATCGGTCTGAGCGGTCTCGGGACGAACGCGCACGGTCAGGATTATCCAAACAGGCCAGTCAGAATTCTTGTCGGGTATGCGCCAGGCGGCACCCCCGATAACGTCGCACGTACGGTAGGTGAGGCCCTTTCCAAGATCTTCGGACAGCCGTTTGTCGTGGAACACAAGCCCGGTGCAGCAGGAACGCTCGCCACCGCGGCCGTGGCAAGGTCTCCAGCCGACGGCTACACGCTGCTGGGCGGAGAAACCGGCCAGCTTGAGATCGCCCCGAATCTGTTGAAAGAGCCGCCCTACGATACGCTCAAAGATTTGACGCCCATAAGCATCGTCGCGACCACGCCCGTGATATTCGTGTCCGGTCCCAAGACGCAGATTAGGACGATCAAGGACCTGATTCGTGAGGCGAAGGCAAATCCGGGGAAGCTCAACTATGGTTCGGCCGGCATCGGAAGCATCCACCAAATCATATTCGAGGCCTTCAACACCGCCGCGGGTGTAAAGCTGACGCACATTCCCTTCAAGGGAGGCCCGGCCATCATTCCCGCTCTGCTTGCCGGAGATGTGCAGGTGATGCTGTCCGTGCCCGCCGTCCTGAATGCACAAAGGCAGGCGGGCACGATCAACCTGCTCGGCGTGTCATCGATCGAACGCTTTCCCTTTACTCCCGACGCTCCATCCATTTCGGATGACCTCAAAGGTTTTGAATTTGCGTCGGAAACCGGCATTCTGGCGCCGGCCGGGCTGCCCCCCGAGCTACTGGCCAAGCTGTCGAGAGCGCTAAAGACGGCCTCGGAGACGCCGGAGATGCAGGACAGATTCAGGAAGCTGGCCTTGCTTCTTACCTGGACGACGCCGGATGCCTACAGGGAAAGAATCCGCCAGAACCTGAAAAAATACGGCGAGATACTCAGGACCTCGAATATTACAGCGAACTGATATCGATCTCGACAATTGTCGAAGCTACTATCTCACCCTGATCAGAAAGGACCGAACCCATGGCATACGACTTGTTGCTCAGAGGCGGTACGGTGGTCGACGGTACCGGCGCTCCGCGTTTTCGCGCCGATGTGGCGATCGAGAATGGAAAGATCGTCGGGGTCGGGAGGCTCACCGGTGCTGCCAAGCGCTCACTCGACGCCGACGGCCTGGTGGTTGCGCCGGGGGTCGTGGACGTACATACCCATTACGATGCCCAGGTGTGCTGGGACGCCGTGCTCGCGACCTCTGCCGAACACGGCGCCACCACCGTGATCCAGGGCAATTGCGGGATCGGCGTCGCCCCGTGCCGCTCGCGCGACCGCGATATCATGCTGCAAGACTTGGTCGTGCTGGAAGGCATGTCGTTCGAGGTGATGAAGGCAGGGATCGGGTGGGAATTTGAAACTTTTCCCGAGTACCTGGATTTCCTGCGCCGGCGCGGCCTGGGCGTCAACGTTGCGGCATTCGTGCCGCTCGGACCCCTGCGGCGCTACGAACTCGGCGAGGCATCGAACCAGCGCGCCGCAACGCCCGAGGAACGCACGCGCATCGCCAGTTCACTGAAGGAGGCGATGCACGCCGGCGCCTTCGGCTTCAGCTCCACCATGACCAGGCGCCAGACCGGATACCAGGGAAAGCCCCTCCCGTGCCAGCTTGCGGACGCCGAGGAGCTGCGCACCTACGCGGGCGTCCTGCGCGAAGTCGGACGCGGCGTCATTCAGGCGAACGTGATCGAAAGCGTCGTCCGGCCGACAGACGAGGAACTCGCCAAGATCGATCTTCTGATCGAGGCGAGCGGCGGCAAGGCGGTGACGTATTCGGGCGCGTACTGCCTGGCGGGCGATCCTGAGGCGATCGAGAAGATGCTGCAGAAGTGCGAACCGCTCAGAAAAAGGGGGGCGATGCCGCAATCGACCATCATGGCGATCACTGTGGAGATCGATTTTCGCAATCCCGTCCCGTTTTTGGACGTGGACGCATTCAGGGAGATACCCAACCGGCCGATCGAGGAGCAGAAGCGGATTTATGCCGACCGCGCGTGGCGCGCGCGCGCCAAGGCGCAGCTTGGCGAGGGCCACAAGGTTCTCGGCGCGACCTGGATGAACTGCATAGTTCTGCGCAACAAGAACGAGACGTTGACGCCGCTCTTGTTCAAATCGGTCTCCGAGATCGCAAGAGAGCGCGGCGGCGATCCGTTCAACGTCATGCTGGATATCGCACTCGAGGACAACCTTGAGCTGAAGCTACTCGGCGAGTCGGTTAACAACGACCACAGGAAGCTCGGCCGGCACATCAAGGATCCGCGCCTCCTGCTCGGCCTGCACGATGCGGGCGCGCATGTCGACATGCTCTACCAGGCGGGATTTCCGACCTACATGTACGGCCACTGGGTGCGCGAGGAAGGGGCGATCGAACTGGAGCATGCGGTGAGGCGCCTCACCTCGGAGCTGGCTGACTATTTCGGACTGAAGGATCGGGGGCGCGTGGCGGCGGGCAAGATAGCTGACCTCATGGTGTTCGATCCGGCCGTCGTGGGATCGGCCCAGCCGGCGGATACCATTCTCGATGACCTTCCGGCCGGCGGTGTGCGTCTCCACTCGAAGTCAAAAGGCATGGCCTACACCATCGTGAACGGCCAAGTGCTGATCGAGCGCGGCGAGCATACCGGCGTCTTGCCTGGTAAGATCATAGAGGGCTAGCCCACCAAGGGAGACCCCCGGCTCTGCCCGGGAGATGGTGGAAGATCGATATTTGAGGGCGTCCGCCGAGAAGTATTATCCGCGGCGCGCCGCGAATGACTGGCGTCGTGCGGGTCTTGATGGAAGGAATTGCTAGGACGGGCGCATCGATTCGGGCCCGATCTGAATCCAATCTATATCTAGAACTGTTGGACCGTTCGACCATAGGCGGAGAAATGTCGGCATGAGTTCCATACTTAACGAGACTTGCATCGTCGGTATCGGCGAAACGGCTTACCGGCGAGGCGAAGATCGCCCCAAGACTGACTTTGATCTCCAGCTCGAGGCATCCCTGGCTGCAATCGCGGAGGCGGGACTCAAGCCGGGCGACATAGACGGCATCGTATGTCCCATTGTGGGTGGCAAGGCCGATGACTTTGCGGCGAACCTGGGCTTGAAGGACTTGCGATATGCGGTGACCTCGCACACCGGAGGCGCGGCCTGCGTCGCAGCCCTGGCATCCGCCGCGATGGCGGTTGCAGCCGGCGTCGCGCGGCATGTTCTGGTGCCTGCCGGGTGGCGGGGCTACTCCGGCCCACGAGCACGGGGTCTGGCTTCCAACTCCAGTGATCTTGGAATCGGCTCCGTGGTGCGCGACTTCTACGCACCCCACGGGGCGGTTTCCGCCGTACATCAGTATGCCCTCATCGCATCCAGATACTTGTCCCGATACAAGGTTCCCGTCGAGGCTCTCGGTATGGTGGCGGTCGAGTTCCGCCGCAACGCCCAGTTGAATCCGCTGGCGCTGATGCGAGGAAAGGAGTTGACCCTCGATGAGTACCTCGCATCCACCATGATAAGTACGCCGTTTCGGCGCTTTGACTGCAGTCTCGAAACGGATGGCGCCGCGGCATTGATAGTGGCCTCGGCATCCAAGGCGCGCGACATGCCGCAGCCGCCGGTCTACATCATGGCTGTCGAGGAGGCGCGGCCGTACCCGATCGACGAATTTGCGAACCGGCAGAATATGGTCGAAATCGGCCTCACGCAGGCTGCGCCGCGCGCGTTCGCGCGCGCGGGCGTGACACCGGGGGATGTCGATTTCCTGCAGGTTTACGACAGCTTTACCATCAATGTCCTGCGGCAAATCGAAGCGGCTGGATTCTGTCAGCCGGGAGAGGCTGGACAGTTCGTACTCGACGGCAACATCGGCCTGCGAGGTTCGTTGCCCGTCAATACGAACGGGGGCATGCTCGCCGAGGCGCACATAATGGGCATGAACAATGTGCTTGAGGCCGTGCGACAGTTGCGCGGGGCGGCAAAGGATCGGCAGGTGCAAAACGCCGAACTTGGCGTCGTGACGGGTTTGGGTGGCGGCTGGGCGACGTCCGGCATTGCCATCTTGCGGCGGTAAGGGAAACGGAAAGGAAAACAATTCGATGAGCGAGCAACTGTCTGGCACCCTGGCGACGATTAGCCCGCCATTGCCGCTGTTAGAAGGTCTGACCGCAGAGTTTTACGCCTTTTGTAAGGCTGGTGAGCTTCGCTTTCAGAAATGTTCAGACTGCGCGGCGTGGCGCCACGTCCCGCGCTTGCGCTGCGGCGGATGCAATTCAACATCATGGCGGTGGGAACGTTCCTCCGGGCAGGGGGTCATATATTCTCTTACGACCGTATACCGCGCGCTGCATCCGGGTCTCGACCCGAAAACCCCGTTCATCTGTGCCGTCGTGGAGATGTCCGAGGGCGTTCGTGTGGTTTCGGAAATTCTTGTCGAGCCGGGCCAGGTACCTGAAATCGGCACGCGGGTGGCGGTCGTGTTCGACGCAGTGACGCAAGAGGTCACGCTTCCGAAGTTCCGTATGACTGGCCGACAGTAGTTTCGGCAAATCATCGAGCAAGACGATCCACCGCGCGCAGGATTCCCTGGTAGCCGGTGCAGCGGCAGATGTTGCCCGAGAGCGCGGCCTTCATTTCGCCGGCGCTCGGACGCGGCTGCTGTTCAAGCTGCGCGACCAGCGTCATGACGAAGCCGGGCGTGCAGAAGCCGCATTGCAGGCCGTGCTCCTCGTGCAGCACCTGCTGCACCGGATGCAGCGTGCCGTCCGGCGCCGCGACGCCCTCGACGGTGCGCACCGCGGCGCCGTCGGCCTGCACGGCGAGCATCAGGCAGGCGCGCACCGAGAACCCGTCCACGATGACCGTGCAGGCGCCGCACACGCCGTGCTCGCAGCCGACGTGGGTGCCGGTGAGGTTGCAATCCACGCGCAGGAAATCGACCAGAGTGCGCCGCGCCTCCACGGTCTTGCTGATCGGCACCCCGTTAACGGTGGTCCGGATACTGTGCTCGCTCATGTCGCCACCTCCTTGCCGAGTAGTCTGCGCAGGCTGCGCGCCGCGACGTGCGCGCCCACGGTGCGCCGGTAGGACGCGCTCGCGTGCACGTCGTCCCAGGGTTCGCTGTCTTCGACCGCCAGGCGCCCGATGGCGTCGATATCGATCCTGGAAACCAGCTCGCCGGTCAGCGCATCCTCGGCCTTTGTCGCGCGGCGCGGCGTCGGCGCCATGCCGAACCAGGCCATGCCCACCCGGCTGATCCTGCCTCCGGCGCCGACTTGCAGGGCCGTTGCCAGGCCGACCAGGGCGAAATCGCCGGGGCGGCGCGCGACCTCGTCCACCAGCATCACGGTGCCGACGCCCCAGTTCGGGAAGATCACTTCGGCGATGATTTCGCCCAGATGCAAGGCGGTGCTGTAGGGCCCGAGAAAATACTGCTCGATCGGAATCCGGCGCATGCCGGACTTGGAGCGCGCCAGTATCTGCGCCCCGAGCGCCAGCGCCACCGCCGGATATTCCGATTGCGGATCCGCCAGGCCGAGCGAGCCGCCGATGGTGCCGCGGTTGCGCGTCTGTTCGTGGCCGATGAAGGCCGTGGCCTGCGTCAGGGCGGGCGCGTGCTCGGCGATCAGCGGGTCGCGCAGGATGGCGCACTGCCGCGTCATCGCCTTGACGCGCAGTTCGGAGGAGCCGAATGTGGCGCCCGAAAAATCCGCCACCCGGTTCAAATCGATGAGCAGCGCGGGCCGCGCCAGACGCAGAGCGAGCATCGGGACCAGGCTCTGGCCGCCCGCCAGCACGCGCGCATCCTGGCCGCCACGCGCGAGGTGCTCCAGGGCTTCTTCGAGGCTGCGCGGCGCGACGTAGTCAAACGGTGGCGGTTTCATGAGAACCCCTTTCCGTAAGCAGGCGGCAAAGCGGGTGTCCAACCCGTACCAGCCTGGAACGGGAACGGCATATATAGTAACATATATGTTACTATCTACCTAGAGAGTGAGCACGATCTTGCCGAAAAAGGCCGAGGACTCCATGAGCTCATGCGCCTCGGCAATTTTCTCGATCGGGAAGCTGGCCTGGATGATGGGCTTCACCTGGCCGCGCTCGACCAGCGTCAGCAGTTCACCGAGCGCCTTGCGGTTCTGATCCGGGTCGGGCCGGCCGATGCCGTGCAACTCAACGCCCTTGGTAAAAAGCTGGCCAAGGTGCAGTTCGGCCTTGTGGCCCGAGGTGACACCGGTCGTGACGAAGCGCCCGAACGGGCGCAGCGAGGCGAACGATGCCTCCCAGGTCGCGGTGCCGATGTGGTCCAGGATGGCGTGCACGCCGGCGCCGCCGGTAAGTTCCTTGACGCGCGCCGCGATGTCTTCCTTGTAGTGATCGATCACCGCATGCGCGCCGGCTTCGAGCGCCCTCGACTTTTTGTCTTCCGAGCCCACCGTGGCGATCACGCGGCAGCCGGTGGCGCGCGCGATTTGCACTCCGAAGCTGCCCACGCCGCTGCCGGCGGCGACGATCATCACATCCTCGCCGGGGGCGATGCGCGCGCGATGAATCAGCGACTGATAGGCGGGGCGGCCGGCAGTCGGGATCGCCGCCGCCGCCGCATAGTCCAGCCCTTGCGGCAGCGCGAGGGTCATCACAGCCGGTGCGACCGCGAGTTCGGCGTGCGCGGCGGCGCCCATCGCGATGACCCTGTCGCCGACTTTCAATTCCGGATAGGAGGCGGCCGCGCCGGCGCCGATCTCGAGGATTTCGCCTGCCATGTCCTGGCCCGCGATATAGGGCTTGGGCACGCCGCGCATGCCATGCGAGCCTTCGCGCGCGTACACATGCACGCGGTTGAGACAGCTCGCGCGCACGCGGATCAGAACGTCGTTCGGGCCCGGCCTGGGGTCCGGTTGCGCGCCGACCTTGAGCACCTCGAGACCGCCGGTCTGTTCGATATATGCGGCGCGCATGAGCTAAACTCCTTTCGTGCGGTGAGATCGCGGGTCGGGCGGCGATCTTACGGTATTTTGCGCGAGCCTCCTGTTTGAGCGCCGTCTTTCGAACCCGCGCTCGGCATGCAGCGGGTAGTCGCCGCGATCGAGCGTACAACGCGGCCGCGCAAGGCGGCAATGAGCATCGCGGCACTCGCCACACCGGGCGGCAAGGCGCTAAGCTATGCCCTGGGTGCGACCGGGGCACCCGCGACTTGCCACGACAGCGTAATTCTGAGACTTCTGGGACACTGAGACTTCCGAGACAAGTGGAGGAACCATCATGCGAATCATGTCATATGAGGAAGTGCCGGCAGCAACCATCGCCAACAAGGGCCTCGATGAACTGTACGAAAGCGCCACCGGCTTCGTAAAAAGCTTTCCGATTCACCCCGGCGGCGAGTGCGCCTTCACGGTCGATCTGCGCGATGACGGCGCCGTGGTTTTTCCGCACTTCCACGACGTCGACCAGTATCAGGTGGTGATACGCGGCACCGGGAAACTGGGCGCGGCCGATATCCGGCCCATCAGCTTTCACTATGCGGACGCCTATACGCCCTATGGCCCGATCAGCGGGCGCAAGGACGGCGTCGAGTTCTTCACCCTGCGCAGTGCCGAGGCAAGCGGCTTCTATCCGGTGCCCAAGGCGCGTTCGGTCGCGCCCTGCAAGCCCGGAAGAAACCTCGCCGGCGTGTTCGAGCATGGGCCGCGGCCCGCGCCGGGGGAATGCGCGCGCTCGATACTGGTCGCGCCGCAGCCGGACGGCGTGGCCGTGTACGGCATCAGGCTCGGCGCCGGCGCCAGGCTCGAGGATGACGATTCACTCGCCGGCGGACGCTACTACGTCGTCTGCGGCGGCGCGCTTGAGCACGCCGGCAGGCGCTACCCGCTGCATTCGCTGGCCTTCGCGGCGGGCAATGAGGCGGCGCCGGACTTCCGTGCCGGCCCCGAAGGAGCCGAAGTGCTGGTAATGCAGTTACCGCTGCCGAGTGCGCGCTATGCGTCCGATCCGAAAAACGCCGCGCATCGCGTGACGAGAGCCGCGCCGTCCTCCTAGGGCTTGGCCGGGCCGCGGGCTCAGGAAGCGGCGGCACCGGCGACATTCAGGCGCCCTGTATGAAGTCGGGGGACACCTCCTTGTGCTCCACCCATTTTCCCACTTCATCCATGTACGGGCTGTAGATAAACGCGATCCACACCGCCCTTTGCCCCGGGCGTTTGTTGAAGTGCTTGTGCAAGCAGCCGTCCGGCTTCAGCGGCAGCAGCAGGGCGTCGCCCGCCTCCCAATCCTTCCTCACGCCGTCCACCTCGGTGTAGCCCTCGCCCTCGATCACGTAGATCACCAGCCCGCCCTGGTGGCGATGCGCACCGGAGTGCGTCTTGATGTCGTGCAGGAACACGTTCCAGTCGCGCAGCACGCCGAGATTCTTGTCATCGGTCTCCCGGTTTATGAAAAATTTGGCCCGGGCCTGGCGCGACTGCTCCCACTCGATGTCCTCGTCGCGGATCACGATCTGCTTCTTGAAGGCGCGCTCGCGCCAATCCACCATGAACTTCAGGGTACGCTCGTAGATGTTGAACTCGCTCGGTCCGCGCTCGCGGACCCGCGTCTTCATTACGTCTGCCATGCTGCACTCCTCTGCAGGCTTGCCAGGCTCCAGTCACGCGAGAACAGCGCGGTGAGCGTGATGCCGCTGCCGGCGCCCTCAATATAGTTCATAACGGCGCCTGCAACAATCAACCATGCGGCGAAGTCGCAAGTTGCAAGGAATTGGCTAATCCATATAAAATCGATAGTTTCCAATATAAACGTTTCAAACCTTCACTTTCTGGATAAGGCGGTACGCCTTTCTGGCCGCGCGCATCGAGTTGCGCTCCGGACTGACAGCGCTCTGAGCTTAAAAAGGGGTTGGACATGCACGCGGCACTTAAAGGTGGGGGCAATCTCGCTTCCACCATTTCCGAAGCACTGAGAAATGAAATCATTCTTGGCCTCGCCAGGCCGGGATCCAGACTTAGCGTTGCGGGCCTTATGGAACGTTTCGGCGTAGCGGGAACGGTTGTTCGAGAGGCTCTGTCGCGGCTTCTTGCCAATGGTCTTGTGGCAAGCGAGGACTGGCGTGGCTTCCGCGTCGTGCAAGCCTCCATCGAGGACCTGCTGGATGTGACCAGAATCCGCATCAATGTCGAGACTCAGGCGATTCGCGAGGCGATCGAGGGCGGCGATACCGAGTGGGAGGTCGGAATCGTGGCGGCCTTCCACCGCCTGGCAAGATCAAAGGGCGTTTCCGTGCGCGAGCGTGCTCAGCGGCACCGGGCTTTCCATGACGCCCTGGTGGCGGGATGCCGGTCTCTGTGGTTATTGAGATTCCATCGCATTCTCTACGACCATACCGAGCGTTATCGGAATCTCAGCTTGAAATACGAGCAGGTAATCCATCGCGGGCAAAAACGTGACACGGAAGACGAACACAATCGACTGATGGAATACGCGCTCGCCCGCAACGCGGAAGGCGCCATCAAAGCAATCACCGATCACCTGAATACGACGACGAAGTTCATCATCGCCGCCGAGAGCCGCCTCGAGACGTCAATCATCCGCGGGCAGTTTAATCTCGACAAGATAGGACGCAGTCGTCCCAAAACGAATTGAGAGTGGTAATCGAAAAATTCTGTCGACAGGGGCCGTTCATGGTGCCGCAGCCTTCTTCATCGAACAGGCACCTGGCAAACGCGGCCATTGAATCGGTTATTTCGTTGACAGTCGGTTCTTAGCCCTGATATCGTGAATTTTCAATAGACGCGTGCCCTCGAAAAATTTCGATGGCCGCGGAAGAACGAGGAGGATTCCAAAATGACTGCAAGTCCCTTCGAAGCGCTTACCAGGACGGGCCCCAGCACGCCGATGGGGGCCTTGCTGCGCAAGTACTGGCAACCCTTGGCAGTCGGCGCCGACTTGCCCGCCGGTAAAGCGAAACCGGTTCGAATCATGAGCGAGGACCTTACGCTCTATCGCGGGCAGTCCGGGCGGCCGTATGTCGTGGGGGGCCGGTGCGCGCATCGCGGCACTCTGCTCCATACCGGGTGGGTTGAGCAGGAGTCCATCCGGTGCCGTTACCACGGCTGGGTTTTCGACGGCACCGGCCAGTGTGTCGAGATGCCCGCCGAAGATCCGTCCTATCCGCCGAAGGTCAAGATCGCGAGCTATCCCACCTTGGAGTACAAGGGGCTGATCTTCGCCTATTTAGGCGTTGGCAAGCCGCCCCCGTTTCCAACACGGCCGGAGCTGGACCGGGGAACTATCCACTTCGCGGTCGGCGATCCCTGGCCGTGCAACTGGTTTCAGGGCCTGGAGAATTCGATGGACAGCGTGCATGTTGCATTTGTGCACAGCACCAGCATGTTCGGCCAGCGCTTGACGACCAAGGTTCCGACGATCGAGGCCGAAGAGACCGAATTCGGCATGCGCATGACCGCTGCGCGCTCGCCGGAGAATGTCAGGATAAACGAGTTGCACTTCCCGAATCAGTTGCATATTCGCGCGGTCGACATGCTGGACCCGAACAATGCGTTCTGGGATACCTACGTCTACTACATCCCGATCGACGATGAGCATCACGTTCAGCTTTGCTCCTTCGCGGCTCCTCTTGAAGGAAAGGGGCTGGAGATGTGGCAGCGTTACCTGGAGAAGGCGGCCAAATTGCCGAAGTACCGTTTGATGGAACACCACGAAGACGTGTTCTCGGGGAGAATGCCGCCAACGGACAATGGCTGGTTCGATTTCATCAACGCCGAGGATTACATCGCTCAGGTGGGCCAGGGCACGCTGGTCGATCGCAATGAAGAGCACCTGGGAAAATCGGATCTCGCCATGATTCTCATGCGCCGGATCTGGCAGCGAGAGCTGACCGAGATGCAGCAGGGAAAGCCGATGAAGGCATGGGTAACGCCGAAAGAACCCGTCGATTTGCCGGTCCCGCCGCCCCCGAAAGCCGTAGCGGGCGCAACGGGCTGAACACTAACCGGGCGTCTCGCAACTGCGGGAGCGCCACCCTAATGAGGAGAGAACTGAAAATGAAATCCAAGTGGTTTCAAGGTAACTCGCGCATCCCATCTGCGCACTTGCTGTTGGTGGCCGCAGTCAGCGGGGTCACTCCGGTCGCGGTGCAGGCTGCGGCGCAGGGAGAGCCGTACTCGGTCGGCATGTCAGGCTATATTACCGGGCCGGGCGCCGCCGATCATGCGCCGTCGGTGGAAGGATTCCGCGCCTATATCGAACGGCTGAACGCTCGCGGTGGGATCAATGGGCATCCAGTCAAGCTCTCCGTGCTGGATGATCGCGCGGAGCCGGCCCGGGGCGCCGATAACGCTCGCCGGCTGGCCGATGAGAAGCATCACCTCGTAACCTGGGCCAGCCTCTCGCCGACTTATCGGCCCGCGCTGGCCAGCGCAGAAGAATCTGGTGTGCCGCTGATGTTCATCGGCAATGCATCTTGTCCGGATCAGGCCCTGCCGAAGCCCAAGGCGCATCCGATGGTCTTTTGCGCGTCCTCAGTCCTGATCGGCGCGGACCTTGAGTTCCTCGTTCAGTACGCGCTCAAGGCAGCCCCATCCGGCGCAAAATTCGGCCTTCTTGCCGCCGATATCCCGGTTAGCCGGCTTGGTGCGGACACGCAGGAAAAGCAGTTCCAGAGCGCCGGCCGCCAGGTCGCGGAGAAACTCGCGCTGCCCTTGGCAACACCAGACTATGGACCGGCAGCGACGCGCTTTCTGAACGCCGGCGTTGGATGGATCAATCAGTGGGGGCCGTTTGGCCAGGTGGTTGGTGTACTGAGGGCAGCCCGGAGCCAGGGCTGGAAGGGAACCTTGTTGAGCGCGGTTCCATTCGAGAACGAGCTGGAGAAGATCAGGGACGACAAGTTATTGCTCGCTACCGCGGTTGCCTTCGCCAAGACGGTGAAACATCCGGCGCTCCGTGAAATCGAGGAAGCCGGCAAGGCCGTCGGTGCGACTTTTCAGTCCAACCAGATGACGGCCGGATGGCTTGGCGGGATCGTGGTGGAAGCGGCTTTGAAAGCATGCGGCTGGCCCTGCACGCCGGCGCAGCTCGCCAAGGCGATGAGTACGCTGACGGTCGATACACAGGGATTTATCGGCGGGCCGATCGACTGGACGCCGGAAAACCACGCCCGCTCGAAAGCCTACTACCAGGTGTACCGATGGAGCAGCGAGCGGGGATCGATCGTGCGCGAGCTGGATTGGACTCCGATCACCGTGCGCTGAGGGGAACACTACAGGAGGGAGGACGCGTGCAAAGCAAACCGTTGCCGACAACCTTCACACTCTGTCTAAAGCCTTCGAGGATGCAGCTATTTTGTTGAACGAGCATCCGGCTGGCGAATAATCGACTCTTCTATCAATAGGGGGCAACCCCTGACGAAGATCCATTGGGCAAGTAAAAACGGGAGGGGGAGCACATGTCTACAAGTCTCTTCGAGGCGCTTACCAAGACCGGCCCAGGCACGCCGATGGGGGCCTTGCTCCGCAAGTACTGGCAACCCTTGGCCTTGGCCGCAGACCTGCCGGTGGGCAAGGGGCGACCGGTCCGAATCATGAGCGAGGACCTTACGCTCTATCGTGGACAGTCCGGGCGCCCCTACCTAGTGGCCGCTCGATGCGCACATCGTGGCACGGTACTCCATACCGGCTGGGTAGAGCAGGAATCACTTCGGTGCCGTTATCACGGCTGGGTCTTTGATGGCACGGGCCAATGCGTCGAGATGCCCGCCGAAGATCCGTCCTATCCGCCGAAGATCAAGATCACGAGCTATCCCGCCCGGGAGTACAAGGGGCTGATCTTCGCCTACTTGGGCGAGGGCAAGCCGCCCGCGTTTCCAACAAGGCCCGAGCTTGACCGGGGAACCATTCACTTCGCGGTCGGCGATCCCTGGCCGTGCAACTGGTTCCAGGGACTGGAGAATACGATGGACAGCGTGCACGTTGCATTTGTGCACAGCACCAGCATGTTCGGCCAGCGCTTGACGACCAAGGTTCCGACGATCGAGGCCGAAGAGACCGAATTCGGCATGCGCATGACCGCTGCGCGCTCGCCGGAGAATGTCAGGATAAACGAGCTGCACTTCCCCAACCATTTACATATCCGGGCGGTCGACATGCTGGACCCGAACAACGCGTTCTGGGATACGTACGTCTACCTAATGCCCATCGACGATGAGCATACCGTTCAGTTCAGCTGCCTCGCGGCTCCTCTCGAAGGAAAGGGGCTGGAGATGTGGCAGCATCACCTGGAGAGGGTGGCCGGGTTGCCGAAGTACCGCCTCATGGAACACCATGAGGCGGTATTCTCGGGGAAGATGCCGTCGACGGAAAACGGCTGGTTCGATTTCATCAATGCCGAGGATTACATCACCCAGGTCGGGCAGGGTACGCTGGCCGATCGCACTCAAGAGCACCTGGGAAAATCGGATCTCGCCATGATCCTGATGCGCCGAATCTGGCAGCGGGAGCTGAGCGCGATGCAGGAGGGCAAGCCGATGAAGGCCTGGGTAACGCCGAAAGAACCCGTCGATTTGCCGGTCCCGCCTCCCCCGAAGGCCGTAGCGGCGGCGACTGGCTGAACGCTCCACACGGCGCCTCGCGACCGCGGGGACGCCACCCCTAACTTCTAGCCTAATTAAAAGAGAGAACTAACCATGGTTTCCCATTGGTTTCAAGACAAGTCGCGCATGCCAGCCGCGCGCCTGCTGTTGGCGGCCGCAGTCAGCGGGGTCACTCCAGTCGCGGTGCAGGCCGCAGCACAGGGAGAACCGTACTCGGTTGGTTTGTCGGGTTACATTACCGGGCCGGGCGCCGCCGATCATGCGCCGTCGGTGGAGGGATTTCGCGCTTATATCGAACGGGTAAATGCTCGCGGTGGGATCAATGGCCATCCCGTCAAGCTTTCCGTGCTGGATGACCGGGCGGAGCCGGCCCGGGGCGCCGATAACGCCCGCCGGCTGGCCGATGAGAAGCACCACCTCGTAACTTGGGCCAGCCTCTCGCCGACCTATCGGCCCGCGCTGGCGAGCGCCGAAGAATCCGGGGTGCCGCTGATGTTCATCGGAAATGCGTCCTGTCCGGACCAGGCTTTGCCGAAGCCCAAGGCGCATCCGATGGTCTTTTGCGCCTCTTCGATCCTGATCGGCCCCGATCTCGAGTTCGTCGTCCAATATGCGCTCAAGCTGGCCCCCTTCAGCACGAAGATCGGTCTCCTTGCGGCCGACATTCCAATCAGCCGGTTTGGTGCGGACACGCAGGAAAAGCAGTTCCAGAGCGCCGGCCGCCAGGTTGCAGAAAAACTCGCGCTGCCCTTGGCAACGTCGGACTATGGCCCTGCCGCGACGCGTTTTCTGAGCGCCGGCGTCGGGTGGATCAATCAATGGGGGCCGTTCGGCCAGGTGGTCGGGGTGCTGCGGGCAGCCCGGAGCCAGGGCTGGAAGGGAACCCTGCTGAGCTCGGTGCCCTTCGAGAACGAGCTCGAGAAGATCAGGGACGACAAGTTGCTGCTCGCAACCGCGGTCGCTTTCGCCAAAACGGTGAAACATCCGGGGCTGCGCGAGATCGAGGAAGCCGGCAGGGCCATCGGTGCGACCTTTCAGCCCAACCAGTTGACGGCGGGATGGGTGGGCGGGATCGTGGTCGAGGCCGCTTTGAAAGCGTGCGGCTGGCCTTGCACACCGGCGCAGTTGGCCAAGGCCATGGGTACGCTCAACGTCGACACGCAGGGATTTTTTGGCGGGCCGATCGACTGGACGCCGGAAAACCACGCCCGCTCGAAGGCCTACTACCAGGTGTATCGATGGAGCAGCGAGAAGGGCTCGATCGTGCGCGAGCTCGACTGGACCGCGATTCCCATCCGCTGAGGGAATCGAGCCGGAGGGGTCGTGCAAACCGTTGCCAATGTCGTCCTGCTCGGGTCGCTCTATCTTCTGCTGGCCACCGGCTTCGTCCTGATCTACCGGGGAAGCCGGGTAATGAACCTTGCGTACGGAGACACCATGGCCTTGGGCGCCTACGTCATTTTGCTGGTGGCGATGGCGTCACATGTCAATTGGACGCTGGCCGTACTGCTGGCCTTGGTCATCGGCGTACTGATCGGAGCGGCCATGTATTGGCTGTTCGTTCGCCCGGTCCAGGATCACCCCGTCTACGTGCCGATTCTGGTGACGATCGCACTCGGTATTCTGATCCGCACCTGCATCTCGCTCGTCTTTACTTCTCAGAACCGTTATCTGGACGAGGTGCTCCAGATCCCGAAATACTCGGTCAGCTTGGCGCATCTTCAGATCAACTTCATCGACGCCGCGCTGGTCGGAACGGCCCTCGCCTATCTGCTCGTGGTCGCGTTGGGATTGCGGCGGACATCGTTTGGGATCAGGATGGAGGCGGTTGCCGAAAATGCCGACCTGGCGGCGCTCCGCGGGATTTCTCCGGCCGGTGTTCTCGCGCCCGTATGGGGCATCGCGATGATAGGCGCGGTGCTGGCCGGATTTTTCATCGGCGTGCGAACGACCGTCAGCCCCGACATCTGGCTGATCGGCCTGAAGGGGCTTACGCCGGCACTGGTCGGCGGGCTTTCCAGCTTCCGGGGGCTCGTCCCAGGCTGTTTGCTGGTTGCAGCAACGGAAGTCCTGACGATTCAGTACATCGACCCGGTACTGGGCGAGGTAGCCCCGTTTCTGGTCATGCTCGCCGTACTCTGGGTCCGTCCCTGGGGATTAGCCGGCAAGCCCGAACAAATCGCGAGGGTCTAAGTGACTTCCGATGCAGCTCGTCCGACCAGATCCGCGCAAGGCTCGCGTGGACGCTTTCTAGCGTTGTGGCAAGCCGTCTGGTTAATTGCTGTGCTCGCGATCATCGTCGCAATGCCCTGGATCGCTTCCGCCTTCTGGCTCGGCATCCTGCGCAGCTGTGCGATCGCCGTAATCGGCGCCCTCGCTCTCAATATCCTCATCGGCTACACAGGCCAGATTTCGCTCGGGCACGGTGGATTGATGGCGCTCGGCGCGTTTTCCGCCGCCTATCTTACGAATACCTTCGACATGCCATTTGTTGGCGTGCTGATCGTGGCAAGCGCCCTCGGCGGGATCGTCGGTCTCATTGCCGGTCTGCCGGGTGTGCGGCTGCGCGGGCTCTATCTGGCGGTGACCACGCTCGGTGTCCATTTCGCGGTCATCGCCGGTGCGACCCTGTACCAGAGCAAGGTCGCGATGGGCACCGGATTTCGCATCCCGTCGGCGGCCCTGGGTCCCTGGCAGACGGGAGATGGCCGGGTGATGTACTACGTGCTCATGCTGTTCGCAGCAGCGGTGACGGTGTTTACCGCGAATCTGCTGCGCAGCCGCGTTGGCCGGGCCTGGATCGCCGTGCGGGACCGCGATCTGGCGGCTGAGGCGATGGGCGTGCATGCCGCGCGCACCAAGGTCGAGGCGTTCGTCCTGACCTCTGCGCTGACCGCGCTCGCCGGAGCATTGCTTGCCTACAACCAGCGGTTCGTGTCGGTGGAGGCGTTCTCGTTCTCCCTCACCATCCAGTATCTGGCCATGGTCATCATCGGAGGCATGGCATCGATCCCCGGGTCCATCCTGGGCGCTTTCTTCATCACCCTTCTTCCTCCGGCTATCGAGTGGCTGGTGGGGGTGATTCCGACGCCTGACACCGTAAGCACGCAACTGTTCTACGTCCAGGAGGGACTGTTCGCGGTGCTGCTGCTCGTTTTTCTGTACGTCGAGCCGCGTGGCCTGGTCGGCCTTTGGCCGCGTTTGCGCGCAATCCCGTCGCGCTTGCGCAAGCGCGGCCGGCTCCCCGCCCCGATGCATCCATGACGCGGACCCAGCCGGGGCTGGAAGTGCGCAATCTCGGCGTGCTCTACCGGGCGGGCGGGACCGCCCTCCATGGCGTCTCGCTGGCGGTCACCCCCGGAATGATCACCGCGCTGGTCGGCATGAACGGGGCCGGAAAGACCACTACGTTGCGGGCGATCTCCGGAAGTCTGGATGCAAGGTTGGCTGAAGTCACTTCGGGCACCGTCACCTGGCAGGGAGAGTCCATCCTGGGCCGTTTCGCTCACACGCTTGCCCGAAAGGGCATCGTCCTGGTACCGGAGCGCGAAAAGGTGTTCCAGACCCTCACTGTGGAAGAGAATCTGAGCGTTCCGGTAAAGGCCCCGGCCGGAGCGGAGCGCCACACGATGCTGGATGAAGTGTTCAAGCTCTTCCCGGCGCTTCTCGGACGCCGCAACATCCTCGCCGGCTATCTCAGCGGCGGCGAACGACAGATGCTGGCCATCGGGCAGGCGCTGGTCATGCAGCCCCGGATCCTGCTGCTGGACGAGATATCCCTCGGACTCGCTCCGGTAATCGTGGCGCAACTGCTCCGCGCGTGCACCGACATGGCGAAGGCCCTGGATATCGGCATACTGATCGTCGATCAACACGTCCACGCCGTCCTGGAGATCGCCGACGACGCCTATATCCTGCAACGCGGCCGCGTGGTGTTGCAGGGAGGGGCCGCGGAGATGCTCGCTCGCGCCGATCTGGAAGCGGCCTACCTGGGATTGAAGTCCGCCGCAAACGACCGCGAAGAGGCAACGGAACATGCCGCGCACGGCCATGCCGCCTAGCCCGGCTTCATCGATGCTCGAGATCTCCGACCTGTCGCTTCGGTTCGGCGGTCTTGCCGCCATCGACGGGATGGATCTCTCCCTGTCGGAGGCAGAGGTGGTGGCGTTGATCGGACCGAATGGCGCCGGCAAGACTTCCCTGGTGAATTGCATCACCGCAACCTATCAGCCGCAGGGTGGAACGATCCGCTTCGCGGGGGCCGACATCAACTCGCGTCACCCGAGCGAAATCGCCCGCCTTGGGCTCGCCAGAACCTTCCAGCACAACGAGCTGGTCGCCGAGTTCGACGTCGTCGAGAACCTCCTGCTCGCGCGCCACAGCTTCATGAAGGGCAACTTCCTGACCGCGGGAGTGCTCTGGTGGTTCTCTACCCGGCACGAAGAGGATTTGCAGCGCGCCAAGGTCGACGCGATCCTGCGCGCCTTCGACCTGGAAAGCTTCCGCGGGCGGCCTGCCGGCAACCTGCCGTATGGGGTGCAGAAGCGCATTGGCGTCGCCCGCGCGCTCGCGCTCGAGCCCAAGCTGCTCCTCCTGGACGAGCCCGCCTCCGGTTTGCGGCCCGAGGAGAAAGACGACTTGGTGCGCATGGTGCTCGATTTTCACAAGCAGCAGGGCCTCGCGGTGCTTTGGATCGAGCACGATCTTCGATTGGTGAGGGCGCTCGCAGACCGCTTGATCGTCATGCACTACGGGAAGAAACTGGCGGACGGCGAGCCGGATACCGTGCTGGGGATACCCGAGGTAGTCGAGGCGTATGTCGGTACCTCCAGCGCACGCGGTGGTCCGCGATCGTCGGAAGCGCCTGCGAGTACAAAGCAGTTCGCGGGCCTGCCGCGCACCGAAAGCCGAGCGTCGTAGCGAGACCTGAAGGAGAGCGATTTGTCCGAACACCGAGTCATTGTCATCACAGGCGCAGCGCGCGGACTTGGCAGAACTCTCGCTCAGGCATTTCTGGACGATGGTTGCAGCGTGGCCGTCGGCGACCGTGACTGGTCGGGCGAAGACGCACAGATCTTCCGCCGGGAACTCGGCGCCTCCGGACGAGCGCTGGCGCTTGAGCTTGACATTACGTCCCAGGCTCAAATAGATGATGCCTTCGAACGAATCGTGTCTCGGTTCGGGCGGATCGACGTGCTCATCAACAATGCGGGCATGCGGCAGCGTGATCTGTTTCCCCTGATCGATGCGCCGAAGATCGTGGACACCGAAGTCGACCAGTGGCGGCGTATGTTCGAAGTCAACCTCTTCGGCACGCTACAGGTCATAAAGCGGTTCGCGGGACCGATGATTAAACAACACAGGGGCAGCATCATCAACATTTCAAGCTCCAGCACCGATCCGCAAAACCAGCGCCCGGATATCCGCCAGCAACCCTACGTCGCCTCAAAGGCGGCTCTCAACAGCCTCACGACTTATCTGGCGAGCGATCTGCGGGCATCGAACGTCGCTGTCAATGCGGTTTTACCTCCGTACATGCTGACGACGGGAGTCAGAGAGCAGGTGCTGGACCAACGTGCCAGCCTCGCGCAGCCGGTGCCCAATCCGCTGCGTCCGGAGGTGCTCGTCCCTGTCGTACGATTTCTCGCCGCGCAGCGCGCGGACGGCGGCGTATCCGGAAGGGTGATAGTGGCAACCGAATGGAATCTTCTGCACGGCCACGGAACGCCGCGGAGCTGGGAAGCGGAAGTGGAGGAGTGAGTGCAAGGGACAATGAACCTCTCTATAACTTCGATGGGAAGTGAATAACATGAACTTCGGGCGTATCGCAGACGGTCGCATTGCAGTGATCGAGGGACGGCGTTTCTGGGATATCTCGGATCTGACGCGCGGCTATGGGCAGGAGTGTTCCATGGTGGCGCTGATCTCCAACTTTGACGCTCTCAAGGATCGGATCGGGCCGGCGCTGAGCGTCAAGCAGCCGGCCTCGCTCGATGAGGTCAGGCTTGGGCCACCTCTCGGCCGACCGTCAAAAGTGGTCGCCATTCCGAGCAACTACGGCAAGCATATCCGCGAGATGGGCGGCGACGCGGCGCCGGCGGCGGTCGAAATGTTCCTCAAGGCGCCGAGCGCGATCGTCGGTCCAGGGCAGGAAATTCTGCTGCCTCGAGGTGCTGGGCGCGTGGACCATGAGGCCGAGCTCGTGATCGTCATAGGAAAGAAAGCTTGCTCGGTTTCGATTGACGAGGCGCTCGACTACGTCTTCGGTTATACCTGCGGCCTCGATGTCACGGTCCGCGGACCAGGGGATCGGAGCATGCGCAAGTCGTATGACACCTTCGCACCCCTGGGGCCGTGGATCACGCTGAAAGCCGATGTGCCGAATCCCGACAGCTTGTCGATCAGATTCTCGATCAACGATGAGGTCAGGCAACTCGGCTCGACGCGCGACATGATCTTCAACTGCGCGCAACTGATTTCCGGGGTGTCGAGGGTGATGACGCTGGAGCCCGGGGACGTGATCTTTACCGGAACGCCGGACGGAGTGAGTCCCCTGCGAGCGGGGGACCGGCTTCGGATCGACATTGAGTCGATCGGAGGAATGCAGCTAACCGTTGGTTCAAGATAACCAGGAGGGTCTGAAAATGAGCGCGCAGCAACAGTTCTTCAAGGCGTTGGAGGCAGCACACTGCTTTCCTCTCTGGCAGCTCGGACGAGAGGCGCTGACTACGCCTGGGATCGTGCCGCACATCTGGCGCTGGCGCGAGATGCGGCAGCTGGCCATCGACTCTCTGACGGCCGAGCAGAATATCGCGAAGGGCGGCGAGCGGCGCTCGCTCCTGCTGGTCAATCCGGGGTCGCAGGGAGCGATGCTGCGTACCAACAACACCATTATTTCCGCCATCCAGATCATCAAGCCCGGCGAATCGGCGACCGCGCATCGCCACAGCATTATGGCATTGCGTTTCATTCTCGAGGGCAGCAGCGCCTATACCGTCGTAGACGGTGAGAAGGTTTTCATGGAACAGGGAGACCTGGTCATCACGCCGCAGTGGGCGTGGCATGACCATGCGCACACCAACGCCAGCGACAAGCCGATGATATGGTTCGATGCGCTCGATGCGCCGATGGCGCAGTTCGTCGATGCGATGTTCATCGAGCCTTACTCGCAAGACATGCAGGAGGTAACTGTTGCGGAGGGCTATACGGCCAGTCTTCTGGGAGGGGGGGTGATGCGCAACGTCCGTGGTCGAATCACCAAACGGACCTTGCCCATGAACTACAAATGGAATGCCAGCTATCAGGCGCTGCTCAACGCGCAGGATCACAGCGAGTTCGATGGCGCAATGATGGAATATACCAATCCGGTCGACGGAGGACACACCCTGCCGAGCACGGCTTGCTATCTGCAGCGGCTGGGACCCCGGGAGGCGACGCGCACCCACCGGCATACGGAGAGCGTGATTTACGTCGCGGCCAAGGGCGCGGGTACGATTGTGCTGGACGGCAAGCGCCTGGATTGGGAATTCGGCGACGTGTTCGTCGTTCCTTCCTGGATCTGGCACAGTCACGAAAACAGTTCGAGCAGCTCGGATGCGGTGTTGTTCTCGATGAGCGACAAGCCGGTACTCGAGGCCCTGGCGCTGGACCGGGAAGAAGCGCGGGAGTAGGTCGGCCGCGCCCGTCGGATCGGTGAGCAGCGGGGTGTTCCCCTAGAAAGCCATCGCGCGTCGTACCCCCGGGCGCGCCGCGATTTCCTCTGCCCAGCGGTCGACATTCCGGGTATTGCCACAAAGCTCGGGAAACAGATCCTTGGGAATTGCATACCCGGCATAGAGCGAGAAATCGGCTATGGTGAGTTCGTCGCCGATGCAGTAGCGCTGCCGCGAGAGCGTCCAGTCCCACACGCCAAGGTAGTCGTGCCAACGGGACTTGAACACTTCGATGCTCGGCCCGTGCGGCTCATTGGAGCGCATGATCGCGAGCATCGCGCCAAAGGTCGGTGTCAGATCAGTGCCTACGCTCATTAGCGCCTGCAGACACGCGGGGCGCCTGGCCGGATCACGCGGCAAGAACCTGTCGGTCTTTTCGGCGCAGTAGAGCAATATCGCGGAAGACTGGGAAAGCGTGAGCGGCTCGCCACCGGGACCCTCGCTATCGACCATAACCGGGATCTTCCGGGATGGATTGAGCGCCAGGAAGGCGGCCGTCCTTTGCTGCCCCTTGGCCAGATCCAACACATGAAGATTATAGGCAAGCCGGCACTCCTCGAGAGCGATGCGGGCACGCACACCGTTGGAGGTCCTCGCCGCATAAAGTTCTATCAATGCGCCACCTTCTCCGATTCGCCGATGTCTTTCCGCCAGCGCCGCCAGCAGTCCCTCGCCGCGGGCCTTCCAGTGTGCCCGCGTGGCTCAGAGCAGAAACGTGAGGTTGCCGATCGCCGTGCCGTTCCTGAGCAGGAAAACATGCTTCTCCTTCATCAGCAGGCGCCCGCCTTCGCGCACCAGGACATGCCGCGCGCGTCCCAGCCAGAAGCTTTCCTGCTCGCGGCGCAGCTCGCCGATCACGAAGCGCGACTGAACCGTTCCGCCGCGCGCAGGGTCGTAATCGATGAGTTCGATGTTCGACACGGTGCGCAGCAGCTTGGAGCGCGGGCGTTGCGCATGCGCGAATGGGGTGCCGAGGCGAAACACCCGGTCTTCGAGACGGGCGCGGTTGTCGTAGATCAGCGCAACCTGGCGCTGCGGATCGACATCGTCCCTGTTGGCGGGTACCCAGTAGACGATCTCCCTGGTCCATAGCGCGAGCCATTCCTCATAGCGGTGGGTATCGGCGAGTTCTGCTTCCCGGAACAGGAAAAGCTCGACCTCGCGCAGCGCGGCCCAATCGGTGAGCAGGGTGTCCTGCAGCGCGCCGGCTGTCATCCCTGCGCCTCCATCAGCTGCGCCCAGCGCTTCGCCTGGCCGCGCTGCGTAACTTCGTCGGTGATAAGTCCGACGATGCTGCCGTCGGCGTCGACTTTTTCGCGCCGCATGCCGCGCGACAGGTCGATCCAGGGATCGACCTCGGCGTACAGGCCGCGCTGCACGCGCTCGAACATCTCCGCATCGTCGGGCGACCCGGAGCCGCAGGGCCCGTAGAAGGACTCGTGCTGGCGCAGGCGTTCGGTGTTCATCTCGTCGCTCATGCCGCCGATGCGCGTGGGAAACATCAGGAGTTCGGTGTAGCCCGGTGTGATCGGATTGATGATGCGAACCTGATTGTTGACGATCTGCATGTTCGGAAACACCCCGACATGCGGGTCGCCGCCGGCCGCGATCAGCAGTCGCGCGCGCTCCGCGCCGTAGGCCTTGTGCATGCCGGCGATGTACTCGGCGCCGCCCTTGAAGCGCTTCAGGTATTCGCAATGGCGCTCATAGTCTTTCAGGCGCTGCTGCAGCAGATCGAGCTGGCAGTGGCCATGACCCAGATCGCGCGTGCGGGACAGAGCGCCATCGCTGTAGGGATCGTCGCGGTGGGTCGAGCCGATGCCCGAATCCGCGTTGCGCTTCCAGCCCGCAACCACCGATCCATGCAGGTAGTTGGGGTGGTAGCCGTCCATCCCCACCATCTTCCAGTTGCCGCGGTAGGATGTTTTGTGGTGGCCCGCGTCGAGGAAAATTTCGCCCGTGGGCGAGGCATCGGTCAGGATGTCGATGCGCGAGGCGGCCAGTCCGAGCTCGTCTTTCAGCGCCGCTCCCGACGCCGAGAGACTCGCGAACACGAAGCCGCGGTAGGACTCCATGCGCGGCGCCGGCGTGAGATCCATGTCGCTGTTCGTCATGGAACGCTCATAACCCTCCGGCTGGGTCACGCCAAGCAGCTTGCCGGTGTTCTCGAAGCTCCAGCCATGGAACCAGCAGGTGAACTGCCGGGCGTTGCCCTCCTCTTCCTCGCACACCTGGGCGCCGCGGTGGCGGCAGCGGTTGAGCAGCACGCGCACCACCTTGTCGCGGCCGCGCACGAAGATCACCGGCGTCTTGCCCATCAGGCGCAGCTTGTAATCGCCCGGCGCGGGAAGCTCGCTCTCGTGGCCGATGAACAGCCAGGCCTTGCCGAAGATGCGCGCCATCTCCAGCTCGAAGATGCCAGGGTCCGTGTAGATGCGCGAGTGCACGCGGTCAGGCTTGACGAGCTCTGAAATCATGTTCTCCGCCGCGGGGCGGATCCATTCGATCGCGGGTTGGTTCATGGGAGCATCCTTTCTGTTGTCGAGCGAGGCGTGCCGCGCCGCGGGTCCGCCAATACGTTCAATCCACCTTGGCGCCGGAAATCTTGACTGCCTTGGCGTAGCGGGCGGCATCGGTGCGCACCTGCTGGACCAGTTGCTCCGGGTTGCGGTAGAGCATCTCGACGCCGAGCGCTTCCGCGCGCTGAGTTACGTCGGGCAGCTGCACCGTTTTTGCGAGAACGCCGGAGATCCGGTCGATGATCGCGCGCGGCGTGCCGGCGGGCGCGAAGTAGGCGGATTCGCCGGCGAAGTTGAGCTCGGGCTGTCCGAGTTCGCTCATGGAGATCACATCGGGCGTCAGGCGCGAGCGATCCTTGGTGGTGGTGGAAAGCAGCCGGATCGCGCCGCTCTTTATGTGCGGACCCGCGCTTGCCGTGCCGGCGATGCCGATCGGGATATCGCCGGCCAGCAGGGACTGCAGCATCTGCGCGGACCCTTTATAAGGCACGTGCAAGATGTCCAGGCCCATCGCCGCCTTGAACGATTCCATGAACAGATGGTGCAAGGTGCCGTTGCCCGAGGAGCCGTAGCTGTAGACGCCGGGTTTGCTCTTCACGAGCGCGAGCAACTCCTGGATGGTCCTGGCCGGCACTGTGCTGCGCACCGCGATATAAAGCGCACTGGTGTAGACGAGTGCGATCGGCGCGAAAGTCTTCTCGAAATCGTAGATGCCCGGCCGCAGGGCAGGCAGAATGGCCCATTGCGCGGCATCCCCCGCGAGCAGGGTATAGCCATCCGGCGCGGCGCGCGCCACCTCCTGAGCCGCCGTGAGGCCGCCGGCACCGGGACGGTTGTCCATGACGAAGGACTGGCCCAGGCCCGCGGAGACGGACGGCGCGAGCGCACGGGCGATGCTGTCCGGCTGGCCGCCCGGCGGATAGGGCACGACCAGGCGCACCGGGCGGGCCGGAAACTCCTGGCTCCAGGCTGCCGGAGAAGAGCCCAGCAGCAACAACCACAACAACCACTTGCAGCTCGTGCGCACCATATCCTCCTCCTCCTTCGCTTGGTATCCTGGCAGTGAGCCCGCCACCGGGGGCAGAGCCCGCAATATACCCTGTACCCCATAGGGGCTGCCATGTTCGTTAAACTCGAAGTGACGCACAGCCCGTCCCACACCCGACGCGGAATAGAACGCATTCGCAACTTTTCTCAACTTACTTACTACCCACAAGGATACTCGCGTGACTTCTTCTCTTCCCATCGTCGCGACCATGATCGGCGATCCCGCCGGGATCGGGCCGGAGATTTGCGTGCGTTCGGTGTGCTCGGAGGCCTTGTCCGGGCTCGCCCGGCCGCTGCTGATCGGCAGCAGCGCGGTGCTCGACAAGGCGGCTGGCGTATGCGGCAGCAAAGCGCAGTTTCGGGCATTTCGTCGCTTCGCGGAGATTGAATTCCGCCCTGGGGAAATTCCGGTCCTCGACTCGGGAGCATTCGATCCCGCTTCCCACCGATTCGGCGAGCATAGCGCCGCCTGCGGCCAGGCGGTGCGCGACTGGATGGACGAGGCGCAGGCGCTGGCCGAAGCGGGCCGGATCCAGGGCTGGGTAAACGCGCCCGTGGATACGAAGTCGATACTCATGACGGGTATCAGCCAGGCCGAGGCCTATGTGGCGTTCGAGCCGGCGGGCACCTTCCAGTTGCGCATCAGTGGGCCGCTGCGCGCGGTGCCGATCACCGAGCATGTGCGCATGCGTGATGTGCCCGGTCTGGTCAAGCGCGCGCGCGTGCTGGAGCTGGTCAGGCTGCTGCATGCGGCGCTCGCGAAGTGGGGTTTGCCGGACGCGCGCATCGCCGTCGCGGGGCTGAACCCGCATGCCATGTTCGAGGAAGACCGCGCGGAAATCGCGCCGGCGGTCGCCGATGCGATCGCGCTCGGCATCCGCGCGTCGGGGCCGGCGACGCCGGACGCGGTGTTCCGGCAGGCGATGGAGGGAACTTACGATGCGATCGTGACCATGTACCACGATCAGGGCCAGATCCCGCTCAAGACGGCGGTATTCGAAGGCGCCTGTACGCTGTTCCTGGGGCTGAAGTACATCCGCGTCGGTACCCCGCACGGCACCGCGTTCGACATAGCCGGTACCGGCAAGGCCCAGCACATGACCATGCTCGCGGCGATGAATACCGCCGCATCCCTGGTGGCCGGCAAGGGTTTTCCGGCCTAGCGTGGCGCCGCGTCGTGCGCCGCCTAGGTCTTGCGACTCTCGGAGGGCGGTGCGCCGCTCGCGTCGGTGTCGTAACCGGGCAGCACACGGACGTCGATCAGGCACACCGCGCCGCCCCTGACCGCGTGCAGACCGCGTTCCACGGCGCGCCTCAGATCGGCCACCGAGGTCACCGGTCCGATGCCCTCCGCGCCCTGGGCACGCGCCATCGCGGCAAGATCGATCGCCGGTGCGTCGATGCGCTGGCCGATCCAGCGATTCTCGGGCGGGCGGCCGCGCATTCTGGCGACGCGTTCCTGGTGCAGTTCGTCATTGAAGAAGGATCGATTGTTGGAGACGATCAGCAGACACGGAATCCGGTAGTGCACCGCGGTCCACAGCGCCGTGACGCCCATCAGCAGGTCGCCGTCGCCGAGCACGGAAATCGGTATGCGGCCGCTGTCCTTGAGCGCCAGCGCCGCACCCACCGCGATGCCCGGACCCGCGCCGACGCCGCCGCCGCCGTCGCCGCCGAGAAAGTCGAGCGGATGATGGAAATCGCGATAGGCCCCGTGCCAGCCTATCGGCAGGTGAATCAGCGTGACCTCCATACCCTTGGCCGCCGTGTTCAGCGCATCGGCGAGGGCGCGGATCGACACGTCGTCCGTGAGCGCGGGTAACCTGGGCGCTGGCTTGAGCGGCGCGGGTCCCGAGCGCCTGCTTACCGCATCCAGCAGCAAGGGCACGGCCCCTTCCGGTTCACACATCATGTACACATCGATCGCGGGCAGCGTGCAGTAGTCCATGCTCCAGCCGCGGTGGTTGTAGGCATCTGGCGAGACCTGGATCACCTTGGCGCCGATCTCGCCGTCGCCCGCGGCAAGCTTGAGCGTGCCGCCCAGGTCCACCCAGTCGAGCGACAGAATGACATCCGCCTCGCGGACCATTTGCACCGCCGCCAGCTGCAGGAAGCCGGAAGGCGGCAAGGCATGGAGCGCGTGATCGGTCGGAAAAGACGCCGCGATCCGGATATCGGTGAGCACGGGAGCCTGCAGTTTCTCGGCGAGCGCGACGCGCTGGCGCCAGGCCATTTCGCTGCGCCGGCTGCGGCCCGCGAGGATCAGCGGCCGCTTGGCGCCGGAGAGCAGCTTTGCGGCCCGTTCGATGAGATGCGCGGCAGGCGCCACGGGATCCGGCGCCAGGTAGCGCTGCACGTCCGGCAGCGCCGGCAGCGGCCCGAATTTTGCCTCTTGCAGCGCGGCATCCAGATTGATGTAGGTCGGCCCGCGCGGCGCGGTGTTTGCGATCTGCGCGGCGCGCAGCAGGGCTTCCACGGCGGCCGCCACCGAGCCGGGCTGGTTGTCCCACTTCGTGTAGTCGCGCACCAGCGCACCCTGATCCGAGGTAGTGTGGATCCAGTCGATCCAGGGGCGGCGCTTGGCCGCGTCCCAGGGGCCGGTGGCGCCCAGTATCAGCATCGGCATGCGGTCGCACCAGGTGTTGAAGATCGCCATACTGGCGTGCATCAGACCGACGTTCGAATGCACGACCGCGCCCATCATTTTGTCGCAGGCCTTGGCATAGCCCTGCGCGATCGATACCGCGGATTCCTCGTGCAGGCAGAGCAGCATCTGCGGCCCGACATTGCCGTTGTAATTGACGAGGCTGTCGTGCAGGCCGCGGTAGCTGGCGCCGGGATTGAGCGCGAGGTAGGGGATGTCGAGCGTCCGCAGGGTCGCCGCGACCACGTCGCTGCCCCAGACCTCGGTCTGGCTGTCGCCCGCGACCGGTGTTTCGGCGGCGATATCTGTGACTGGCTTGGGATTGGCTGACATCATGCCTCCTCACTCCCCGGTTTTCCCTCACTCCTCGGTTTTCATGGGGCCGTTGCGACTGGCGTAAAGTCCCTCGATGGATGAACACCTTATTGAGTGCGACGCAGAGGTGTTCGAGTGCGTCGAGCCCCGGACGAAAGCAACCGGAGCAGGCTCGGTTTCAACGAGATCAGGGGCGTTGTTGCCGCAGTGGCGCCGCAGTATAGTCTGAGTTCAACGGGTTATGATCGCTTGTTACCGGCGTACGGGCCTGCCCGGCGTCACTACGAAGGAGGAGAGATGAAAAATTATCTGCGTTGGGTCGTAAAGGCGGTGCTCGCGTCGTTGCTGTTCGGCTTCTGGCAGGTCGCCGGCGCGCAGGATTTTCCGGCGCGGCCGATCCGGCTGCTGATCGGTTATCCGCCGGGCGGCGTGCCGGACACGATAGGCCGCGCCGTTGCACCATCGATGTCCGCCACCCTCGGTCAGCCCTTCCTGGTTGAGAACCGCCCGGGCGCGGGCGGACTGACTGCGGTGCAGGAGTTGATGCGCTCGGAGCCGGATGGCCACACGCTGATGTCGGGCGACAGCGGCCAGTGGGCCATCCTCCCGGCCATGCGCCCGGGCGTCTATGACCCGGAAAAGGCCTTTGCGCCGGTCGGACAGGTCTCGACCAACGCCATCTACATTACGGTGCGCAGCACGCTCGGGGTGAAGACGATCCAGGAATTCATCGCCCTCATGAAATCCAAGCCGGGCGTGTACAACTACGGCTCGTCAGGCAACGGCACGGTGCACCATCTGTTCATGGCGTCCTTCATGTCCGAAGCCGGCCTGGATTTGCGTCACATTCCTTACAAGGGGGCCGTGCAGCAGACGCAGGCGCTGGTCGCCGGCGACATTCCGATAGGCGTCGTCTCGATGACCAACTCGACGCAGTTCGTCAAGACCGGCCAGCTTGTCTGGCTACTTGCCTCCACGCGCACCCGCTCGAAGCTCACGCCGGAAGTCCCCTCGACGGCCGAGGCAGGATTCCCCGATATCCACTTCGCCGGCGACGTCGGCTATGTCGCCCCCGCCGGTACGCCGCGTGCGGTGATCGAGCGCATTTCCGCTGCACTGGCGAAGGCGGTGCAGCAGCCGGAGTTGCTGCAACGATCCCAGACGATGGGCGTCGAGCCTACCTACCGCAATCCGGACCAGCTTGCCGAACTCATGCGCGCCGACAGAGTCACGTACAACAAGGCGGTGAAAATCTCCGGTGCAAAGGTCGAGTGATGCGGGGGCAGGGCGCTGCTTGCTCGGCCAAGTTCAGGAAACACGTTTGAACTTGGCCGGCCCGGCGAGCAGTCGGATCGGCCTGTCGTCCCACCATGACGCCCAACCTTTCACCGGGAGGACTCGCTTGGGCTGGGTTCGCCTGCCGCCACTCTGGAACGCGGGCCGTAAGAGTTGCTCATTCTGGGCCGACAACTCATCGACGTGTGCCTGAAGCATCGCGCTACGAGTTTTTTCACAATTTCGCATGCGCCCCGCCAAAAGCTGGCGGCTCCCCAAAAACGTATGGGCTGGCATTTCCGGTGGGCATCGTCGTTCGGGAGCGATTTCAACTACGACTCCCACGTATCTTTGAGCGATGAGCAGAGCGCGCGGGTATATCCTGCTTATTAGAACTACCGGAAGAGCGGACCATGGGTTCTGCCACCGCGGCGTCAGCGTGTATGCCGCGGTGGCAGCGTGTATTGATCGAAGGTCGTTTTTATGCTACCAATCAACCGCGGGTAGGGCGGCTGCACGGCGGATCCTCGGCCTGCCGCCACCAGGGAGCGAGCAGGCATGCACTACGGTTATCGGGCACGCATCGGCTACACCTCGCCGCCGGCGACGACAGAGGTCTTTCCCTATGAGTTCTACATGGTCGCGCCCAAGGGCGTGACGCTGGTGATCACCACGCTCGCCATCGTGGACATGAGCAAGGAGGAAGTCGACCGCAGCTACCAGATCACGATGAACGCCATCGAGTCGATGAAGCGCGCCAAGATAGATGTCATGGTGCTGGGCGGTGTGCCCGTGAACGTGTCGCGCGGCTTCGACAACGTCGATGTCGTGACGCGCGAACTCGCGCAGGACATGGGCATCCCGGTCACGACCAGCATCGGCGCCCAGGTCGCCGCGCTGCGCCAGGTGGGCGCGAAAAAGGTCGCGGTGGGACATCCGTTCAAGGATGAGCCGGGGAAAATGTTCATCGATTACACGGCGCAATACGGGTTCCAACTCACGGGCCTCATCGGCCTGCAGAGCCCGCCCGCGGAAATGGGCCTGATCAGGACTGAAGACACGCTTGCCATGGGCCGCCGGCTGCTGCGCGAGAATCCCGAGGCGGATACCATCTGGCTGCCCTGCCCGCACTGGGCTTGCGCGGAGGCGATCGAGCCGCTTGAACAGGAACTCGGCGTCAGCGTGATATCGGCCAACCAGGCGATCACCTGGCAGGCGATGCGCATCGCGGGCGTGGAGGATCGTATTCCCGGCTATGGCCGGCTGCTGCGCGACGCTTGATCAACTGCGGAGGACGGTCATGGACACCAGTATCCATGCGGTACGGCTCAAGAGGCTCCTCATCACGTTGCTGCTTTGCGGCGCCGCCGTACAGGTCCGGGCTCAGGCCACGTTCCCATCGAAGCCGATCAACATCATCGTTCCTGCGGCGCCGGGCGGGGCTGCCGATGCCTCTTTGCGCCTGATTGCGCCGAAGCTCGGCGAGAACCTGCGGCAACAACTCGTGATCGAATCGCGCCCCGGCGCAAACGGCGTGCTGGGCGCCATGGCGGTCAAACAGGCGGCCCCGGACGGCTACACGCTGTTGGCGGGTCACCTGGGCATCAACTCGCTTTCCCCGTTCCTGATCGCCAACCTGCCGTTCGACGCCGAAAAGGATTTCAAGCCGGTTACCACCATCAGCCTGCTCACGCCGTTTCTTGCCGTGCCATCGAGCAGTCCCGCAAGAACGGTTGCCGAGCTGTTCGCCTACGCGAAGACAAAACCGAAGGGTCTGTTCTTCGGCCATCCCGGAGCCGGCACGGCCTCCCATCTGCTGCCTGAAATGATGAAGATGACCTCCAACCTCGCCTTTTCCGGGGTGGTCTACAAAGGCGCCGCGTCGCTGATCGCCGATCTCGTGGAGGGCCGGCTCGACCTTTATTTCGGTTCCGCCAACGTCGTGCTGCCGCAGGTCGATGGGGGGCGCCTGCGTATTCTCGCGGTCGGCGCGACTCAGCGCTGGGAGCAGTTGCCGACGATCCCAACCATGGCCGAGTCCGGCTATCCGGGGCACGATCTCGAATACTGGTTCGGCCTGTTTGCCCCCGCGGGTACGCCCAACGCTGTAATCGGCGTTCTGCAGCGGGAGTTCGCCAGGGTGCTCGCCGAACCCGAAATCAAACAGGCCTATGCGAAGCAGGGATGGCGCACGGGCGGGGCCACCCCGGACCAGTTCGCCAGGCTGGTGACCGAGGACCGCGAACGCTGGGGTCGGGTCATCAAACAGATCGGACTCAAGCCGGAATAGCCGGAATAGGGGAGGGGGGGGCGCCGCATCCGATACGCAGTCACTCGGACACGGCGCGCTTTTGCCGGCTGGTCGGCCGAGCCGGGGACCAGACCCCCCCCCGGGGTGCTAATCCTTCAGATAATGCGCCAGTCCGAAGGTGGTGATGATCTCATTGCGATACTTCGAGTCCTTGATGGCGGTCGCCATCAAGGCGCCGGAGATCTTGCGGCCGACGATGTCGTTAAGCTGGGGCGTTCCCTTGGTAACCTTCATACCGAACTTTTTCTCGTTGACCTTCACGTTGTCCGCTGCCCAAGCCTCAAGGAAGGCCAGGGAATCTGGCTCTATTTCGCCCGCCACGGACACCATCAGTTTCTTGACATCGCCGGAAAGCTTGTTCCAGGTGGCGGTCGAGATGTAGAGCTCGGCCATGCAGGTGCAAAGCCGCGCCTCGGTGCGATTTTTCGCGTGCTCGGCCTCGCCGAGCACCCCGATGGAAACGCTGTCGCGCAGCGTAGCGTCGAGAATTCCGGAGCGAAGCGACGACAGGACGTCGCTGGAGGGCACGTTGACAGTAACCATGCCCAGCTGCCGCTGCAGTTCTTCGTTGACCCCGGCAAAGCCGCGTATTTTCACGCCCTTGGCATCCGCGACCGTCGCGATAGGCTTGTTGCTCCAGATATAAAATGGAAGCCCCGGGGATACCATCATCAGGAAGGTGACCTTCGCGCTCTCGGCGGTAATTTTCTGCAGCAGTTCGCGGCCACCCCTCTTCCCCACCGCTACCTGCTCAGCGGAACTCATATAGTGGATAAAGTAAATGTCCTTGAGGTCCCTGAACAGTATCGACGTCATCGACCCCATGTCGAACTGGCCGTTCTGCAGCGCCTTCAACTGGTCGAAGGGCGCCACCACTTCCGTGCCGCCGACAAAGTGAATCTGCGCCTTGCCCTTCGCGCGCTGATTGAACACTTCGATGAATTTCTTCGCCCCGTACATGAGGTTCCCGCTGGGTCCGGAGAACGGATAGCCGGTAATGAAGGTCAGCTTCACCTCCTGCGCCACGGCAGACCCCGCCCCCATCGACAGCCCCGCGAGCAGGCCGAGCAGCGCGACCGCACTCTTGAACATGCGCCCTTGCGGCGCATGTTGCCGTATCGACTTGCCGTCCATCTCACTGAACCTCGATTCTCCGAACATGCTCATGGTTGCCTCCCTAGTTAATAAAAACGCTTCCCCGGCCGGCCCGAATTCTAACCGATCAAGATCCTGGCTATCCAGGGGTTGAACAATACGATAGCGACCGTCGCTATTTCGATAAGGGTGAACGGAATACAAATTCTGTATATGTCCTGCATAGTGATTTCAGGCGGGGCCACCCCCTTCACGGCGAACAGGCTGAGCCCGAACGGGGGCGTGATCGCCCCGGTGCCCACGACCACGATGAACATCGTGCCCAACCATACCGGATCGATGTTCATCTTGGTCGTGACGCCGATGAGCACCGGCACGGTGACGAAAATCACCGAAGTCTGGTCCATGAAGCAGCCCAGCAGCAGGGCGATTCCCAGCACGGCGACCACCGCCATCATCGGCCCGCCGGTCGAATTGCTCAGCAGATCGGCAAACCCCTGTGATATTCCCGTGACTGCGAGTATCTGGCTGTAGGCCTTGGAATTCACGACGATGAACATGATCATCGCGGAAAACACGACGGCATCCTTCAGCATGCCGTAGAAGTCCCGCCAACTGAAGCGGCGATAGGCGTAGGCCACGATCAACGTCGATAGCGCGCCGGTCGCCGAGGCCTCGGTGGCCGTCGCGATCCCGAAATAGATCACCCCGGTCACCGAGAATATCGGAATCATCAACGGCGCCAGCTTGAGCAGCGCCACGCCTCTGTCGCGCAGGGAGACGCCCGAGGCGGAGGGGTCATCCAGATCCGGCTCGAAAAACAGCGTCCTTACCAGGATGAGAAGACACAGCAGCGTCGTCAGCACGATCGCCGGCCCGATGCCCGCAAGCAGCAGGTCCGGAATGGATATTCCGGCCAGGCTTCCGACGAGAACCGCACCCAGGCTGGGCGGAATCAGCACGGCGAGCGTGCCCGAGCCGAGTATGGTGCCCACCGACAGCAGCTTGCTGTAGCGCCGCCGCCGCAGTTCGGCGATCAGGGTCGAACCCAGCACCGCGGTCGAGGTAACACCGGCTCCCATCAGCGCCCCCAGCACAACGCCGCCCGCGACCGTGGTGTAGGCGCCGGAGCCGCGCAGGCCGGCAAAGACTTTGCTGATCAGATCCAGCACCACGCCGGCCAGTTGGCTGCGCACGAAGATCGTGCCCATCAGAACGAAAAACGGCACCGCCGTGAGGTAGATATTGGCCACGCTGGAATAGGCCGCCTGCACCAGGAACGACAGGGCGTCGACGTTGCCGAACAGAAACCAGGCGGCGATCAGATTCAGCACGCCGAAGGCGAACGCCACCGGCAGATTCGTGAGCAGGATGAGCACCAGGCCCAGCGCAAGCAATACCGCGGCAGTCGTCCATTCCATATGCCGCCCCTCTATTCCAGGACGCTGGTCTGAGCCGCGCGCAGCTGATCCAGGTCGGCTAACAGGTTGGCAAAAAACTGAACGGCGAGCAGCAATCCGCTCAACGGCAACACGACCAATACTATCCACTGCGGAATGATAAAAGCGTCGGCGAATTCGGAGCCGCGCTCGATCAGTCGCGCCATCTCCTGGACGGCGAGGATGGTGAAGGCGATGCAGTACAGAATGCCCGCGGCGTCTATCGAGACATTCAGGCGCAATCCATTCTGCGGGCGCAGAAACGTAGACAGAATATCGATCGAGACGTGGGCGCGCTGGGCGAGCGCGAAGGGCGCGCCGAGGAAGCTCACGTACACCAGGGCGTAGGTGACGACCTGGTCCGCCCAGGTGATCGGTGCGCTGAAAACGTAGCGCATCGCCACATTCACGGAAACGACGAGCACCATGGCGACCAGGATCGCGCAACAAACGGCGCCCATCACCGTGCTGACGCCATCAACGAATCTCTTCAGACCTCGCAGATTCATGGTGTTCGGACATCTCCCTCGATCGCCCGGCAGCATGCGCCCGCGGTCAATTTGAAATTTCTCATGGAATTTTGTTCGCAGGCCCGCCGTGCGTATTGCCTGGTGCCGCGCACGACCCGCATCGGACCCCTTCCCGGTCCGCGCCGCGGTTGCATCCGGTGTTCGGATGTTACTTTTTCCATGATAACAGCAAGTCCGTCCGGCGGAGTCCCCATCGATGCGATATCCCGCGACGGGTGGCGCGGCCGCTCCAGCCGGTCGCGACCCGGCCCGCCGCGCAACTGCCCGTGGGGCGGCCGGTTCAGCTCAGATCGGACAGCTTGAAGAAGCGCTGTGCGTTGTCCGAGAGCAGCGCGGTGCGCTGCGCCGGCGTCAGTTTTTTGTTCCCGATCGTTTCCATCATTTCGTGCTTGACGGCCTCCGCGCCCGGCTCATGCGGATAATCCGAGGACCAGGCGAGCGCCTTGTCGCCGATCATCTCTATGAGATAGGGCACGGTCATGTCGATACCCTCGCAGCCGATCAGGATGCGCCCGCTCTGCAGGTACTTCTGAAGGTTCGGCCCCGGGAAAAACTCGTTCTCGCGCTTGGCGCGGTCGAGTATGAAGACCACCCAGCCCGCCCCGCCCTCAAGGAACCCGATCCGCAGCTTCGGAAACGCGTCGAATACGCCGTCGTAGGCGAGGGACACGAACGCCCGCATCAGGGAGACCGGATGATGCAGAAAACGCGAGGGCTTCAAATCCGTGAAGCTGTCCAGCCCGATGCCCTGATTCGCGCCGCCGTGAACGGTCAGCGCGCAGTCCAGATCCGCCGCGGTCCGGTACACCGGCCAGTAGTACTCATGCCCGAGGTGCATCTGCAGGCCGGTGGCGGGAAGCATGGCCCCCGGCATCCCGAGCTTGGTCACGGCGCGCTTCATCTCCTTCGCCGCTTCGTCCGGAAACTGCATCGGGATGACCGCCATCGGGCGCAGCCGCTTGTCCAGCCCGGTGTATCGATCGGCCGCCCAGTCGTTGTAGGCGCGGCACACGCGCACCGTGTACTCCTTTTGCCTGAGCAGGCCGACCGACAGGGCCTCGCTTGCGAACAGCACGGTCTGCTCGATGCCCGTGGCGTCAAGCATGTCGACCCAATCCTCCGGCGAGCCCACCGGGTGCGAGCCCGTCGCAACCCCCACCGGATCGTACTTGTCGCGCGGCAGGTAGTGAACGCCATCCAGCGACGGAAAAATATCGCAGCCGATGGCGAACGGACGGTTGCGCTCGGCCACGCTGCGGATGGTCGGATCCATATACTTGCCGAACTCCTCCGCCCGCTCCATCAGGTGCCCGTCGCAATCGATGACGCGGTACTTCAGGCTGGGCTTCGTCCGCCCCCGCCGCTCGCCCTGCTGTTTCTTTTGTACCTGCTTTTTCATCTCGATCTCCCCTCTGTCAGGCTGCCCGGATTTTCTTTGTTGCCGCCTTGCCTTCATGCTGTTTCAGCACCAGGTCGATGTCGCGGTGCTCCATCCCCTTGCGCTGTTCCATGACCACGGCCATCTTCGCCTCGTCGAACAGCGCCTTGAGCTCGGCGCCCGACCAGCCCTCGGTGACTTTCGCGACATGCGCGGCGACATCCTGCGCCTTGCTGCCGGGCGCCATCGACACGCCCGCCAACTGGATGCCGGCGATCGCGACACGCTCCGCTTCGGATGGCAGCGGCACGAAGATGTGGGTGCCGAAGCGCCCAGGGCGCAGCGCGGAGTCGTCGATCAGTTCGATGCGGTTGGTCGCTCCCAGCACGATCAGGCCGCCGAGCGCTTCGATGCCGTCCAGCTCTGTGAGCAGCTGGCTCACGACACGCTCGGTCGTCTTGGTGCCGACGTCGCCGCCGCGCTGCGGCGCAATCGCGTCCAGCTGGTCGAAGAAGATGATCGCGGGGGCGAGCTGCCTGGCGACGCGGAAGATGCGGCGGATCATCTCCTCCGATTCGCCGAGCCACTTGGTGAAGATTTCCGGACCGTCCACCGCGATGAAGTTGACGCCGATCTCGTGCGCCACCGCCTTGGCGAGCAGCGTCTTGCCGCTGCCCGGCGGCCCGTAGAGCAGGATGCCGGCGGCGGGCGAGAGCTTCATCGCAGCGAGCTCTTCGCGCCGCATCAGCGCGAATTGCACCGTGTTGCGAAGTTTCGTCTTGACGCTCTCCAGGCCGCCGATATCCGCCCAGCTCACGTCCGGCACGCTGACCAGCACCTCGCGTATCGCCGAGGGCTGGATCTTGGTCATCGCAAGTTCGAAATCCTCGCGCCCGACATGCAGATCGCCCGGCGAAATCGCGCCTTCCTTCCACGAGCCGCCCATCTTGCGGCGCAGCGCGCTGAGGCCCGCCTCGCGGCAGACTTCCATGAGGTCCGCGCCGACGAAGCCCGGCGTGCGCCGCGCTACCTCGGGCAGGTAGTCGTGTACATCGTCCAGCAGCGGCATTTCGCGGCTGTGGATCTCCAGCACTTCGAGGCGCCCCTCCGCATCCGGCGGCCCGACGTAAATCTCGCGGTCGAAACGGCCCGGGCGGCGCATGGCCATGTCGATCGCCTCCAGCCGGTTGGTCGTGCCGACGACGATCAGGCCGTCGACGCGCGTCATGCCGTCCATCAAGGCGAGCAGCTGGGTCACCATCCGGGTGTCCGAGAGTGCGCCGCTCTCGCCGCGGCGCGGCGCCACGGCGTCCAGCTCGTCGATCAGGATGACCGCGGGCGCATGGTGCGTCGCCTCGCTGAACACGCGTCGCAGATTGCTTTCGGTTTCCCCGTACATGGTGCCGACGATGTCCGGCCCGCTGATGTAATAGAAGCGCGCCTTCACCTCGTTGGCCAGCGCGCGCGCCAGGTGCGTCTTGCCGACGCCCGGCGGGCCGTGCAGCACGACGCCGCGCGGCGGGTTGATGCCGAGCTGGCGGTAGACCTCCGGCATCTGCAGCGGCAGCTGCAGCAATTCGCGCATCAGGTCGAGCTGGCGCCGCATGCCGCCGACGTCGTCGAAGGTGACCTCGCTCACCGCGTCGGTGTGCAGGTTTTCCGTCACCTCGAATTCGAGCTTCGTCTCCGGCGTGACGACGCCGTACTCGCCCTCGACCGAGATGACCTTGTAGGTGGTGCCCGCGATCGAATCCAGGAACTTGATATAGAGCACCGAGCCGAGCGCGGCCGGGGTGCGGTTCTCCACCAGCGTGCCGAGCACGTGGCGGTCCAGGTTGTGGGCGCTGAAGACGTCGATCGCCGGCAGCAGCACGATCTTCTTGAGCGGCACCTCGTCTACCGGCGTCACGGTGACCGTCTCGCCAAGGCGCACTTTCAGCGCCTGGCGCATGAACCGGTCAAGGTGGATCAGTCCCTTGGCTCCGTCCTGGGCGCGCGGCTCGCCGAAACGCGCGATGCTGCCGCGGCCGGATTCGGTGAATACGCGCACCACCTGCCCGGGCTCCCAGCCCGAGGCACGCATGTCATCCGCATGCGCGTAGCACAGGCACTGGCTGCTGGTTGCGTATTCCTGCGAGGAACGCGCCACCGCGAGGTGCGCGCTCCTCGCCTTGGCGGCGGGCGTCTTGCTCACGGGTGCAGCGCCTTGTACTCGGGGCAGTCCTCGAGTTCCTCGAAGCCGCAGCCCTTGTCCACGCCGAGCGCGTCCGTCAGGTTCGGCTCGCACCCGGCCAGCAGCACCGGCTCGGCTGCGTCCGCGTTGAAATGCTGGTACACGATCCCCTCTTCCTTGATCGGCAGGTTGATCACATCCCCCGCCTTCCACGGATGCCGGATCCCGTCCACGATCGTGTAGCCGCGCCCTTTCAGCACGTAGAACACGATGCTGCCGCCGCACTTCTGGCGCCCGCTCTTCGAGCCCCCGGGGATCTCCTGGCGGTAGAACATCACCGTCCTGGTCACCACGTCGTCCAGCGACGGGTGCAGGTACCACTGCATCTTGCCGTGGCGGTTGAGCTCCCAGGGCAGCTGATTGCCCTTGATCAGCCAGACCGCGTCCTTCACCGTCTCGCGCTGCGCATCGCGCATGCGGATGAGTTCATCGAACAGGTTCAGTTCCTTGCGCAGATCCCTGCGCGGCTTACTTGTTGAAGTCAGGGGACACCTCCTTTTGTTCCACCCATTTGCCGAGTTCATCCATATACGGGCTGTAAATGAAGGCCATCCAGACCGCCGGCTTCCCGGGGTGCTTGTTGAAGTGCTTGTGCAAGCAGCCGTCAGGCTTGAGTGGCAGCAGTACGGCATCGCCTTCTTCCCACTCCTTCTTCACGCCGTCCACCTCCGTGTAGCCCTCGCCCTCGACCACGTAGATCACCAGCCCGCCCTGGTGGCGATGCGCGCCCGAATGCGTCTTGATGTCGTGCAGGAACACGTTCCAGTCGCGCAGTACCCCCGGGCTGGTATCGTCGGTCTCGCGGTTGATGAAAAACTTTATCCTCCCCTGGCGCGATTGCTCCCACTCCACGTCCTCGTTGCGGATCACCACCTGTTTCTTGAAGGCGCGCTCGCGCCAGTCCACCATCCACTTCAGCGTGCGCTCGTACTGGTTGAACTCGCTCGGGCCGCGCTCGCGCACCCGAGTCTTTATTACATCCGCCATGATTGCCCCTTCTTATGAATTCCCTGCGCGGTGTCCGATCGCATCGCGGCAGGTCCGGAGATCGTACAAGCTATAATAATATATTTCCGAATCCAGAAGTGAACCGGGACATCCCGGGTGAGGTGGCGGCATATCGTGCGCACGGCGCTTGCGCGCCGTACTCGGCTGACCCGGATCAGCCGAGGATTTTCATGAGCAGCCGCTTCTGGATCTTGCCGGTGCCGCTCATCGGCCATTGGGTGACGAAGTGCACCGCGCGCGGCACCTGAAGCTCGCCAGATTCGCCTTGCAGTGAGCGATCAGCTCCGGGGCGCCGGCGCGGGCGTTCTCCCTGAGTTCTATGAACGCGAACACGACTTCGCCCAGACGGGGATCGGGCGCCGGAACCGCCGCGGCCTGCTTCACCGCGGGGTGGGCAAGCAGGCAGGCCTCCACCTCGGCGCCGGAAAGATTTTCGCCAGCCCGAAATACAGCTCCACCCACTCGGCATGGCTTGCCATCAGGATCGCGGCACGCGCGCCGCGGCCCAGGCCGAGCGCAAGACTTGCCCTGGCGAAGCGCTCCGAATACAGGTCCGCGTCGCGAAACGAGATGCGGCGCCCGGGGAAGGTGTACGCCTCCCGGTCGCCGTAGCGGGCGAGCGCGCCGGTCAGCGCGCTGCCTATCGTCTGATCGGGCAGGTCATCGATCCAGAACATCCCTCTCATCCTTGCAACAGGCCTGGTTCGAGCAATGCGTCCAGCCGGCGTGCGAGGGCGCCGTCAGCTTTGGCCGCCGCTGCAGTTGATCACATCGCCGGTCACGAACGAGGCGTCGTCGGAGGCAAGAAAGGCGATCGCCGCCGCCTGCTCATCGGGGGTTCCGGAGCGCTTCAGCGCCTGCTGGCTGCGGATGTCGTGGAACATCTCTTCCCGGTACGACTTGTACTGGTCCGTTTCCGGCGCCTTGGCGAGCTCGCCGGGCTTTAGGGTAAGGCGCGTGGTCAGCATGTCATTCACTTCCGTGCCGCCGGGGGATACGCAGTTCACCCGGATGTTGTACCGGCCGTACTCCAGCGAGAGCACCTTGGTCATGGCGATGACACCGCCCTTGGAAGCCGCGTAGGGCAGGCGGTACAAACCGCGCGGCGACTGAGACCCGACATTCACGATCGAGCCGCCATTTTGCCTGATCATGACGGGCAGCACCGCATGGCAACACCACAGCGTGGTATGCAGGCTGCGCTGCAGCTCGAGGTGAATCTGTTCTTCGGTGTATTCGTGGAAGGGCTGAATCCAGATCGTGCCGCCGACATTGTTGACCAGAACGTCGATGCGGCCATAGGCGTCCAGCGCGGTCTGCATCAGTCCCTTCGCGCCGTCACAGGTGCTGACATCGGCCAGTGCCTTGATGGCCCTCACGCCGCCCTTCACCAGTTCGTCGGTGGTCCGTGTCGCGCTCTCATCGACCCGCTCGGCGACCACGATCTTGCCGCCCTCCTCGCCGAGGCGCCGCGCCACCGCGCGGCCGATGCCCTGCCCGGCGCCGGTGACGATGCAGACCTTGTCCTTCAGCCTTGTCGATCCAGCTGCCTTGGGATCCAATCCTGCCATTCGTTTCTCCTTTGGACTTTGCGATGACGGCGCACTCGCCGCCGATCTGGAAAATGATGCCGGGTACAACAGACGACCATCCTGGGCCAACCCGGGCAAAATTCCAATACCCCGGCAGTCGGATATACATCATTGGCGAGCGCGGGCAGGCGTTGTTTGAGGGCAAGGTCAGGTGATCTACAATCAAGGCTGCCCGGCGGTCCTACCCGGCATCCACACATCAACCAGGAGGATTCATCATGCCCATTTGCCTGTCACATGGCGGTACGGCCATTTATGATTCTGAGAAATTTTCCAGCGAGGTATGGGTCGCCACCCAGGATGGAATATCGGTGATCCAGGAGAGCGGTCGCAGGGGCGCCTGGCGTGAGGCACGGCGAACTTTGGAGGGACACCACGTCTGCGCGTTACTGCAGGAAGCGCAAAGCGGCCGCTATTTCGCCGGCACCCACGACGCCGGGATCGCCGTCAGCGATGACGGCGAGCACTGGCAGTTCCAGAACAAGGGACTTGAGAACACCAACGTATTTAGCCTGGCCACCATCAAAACGCGCGGCAAGCCGCTAGTCTACGCCGGCACTGAACCCGCCGCACTGTTCGTGAGCGTGGATTTGGGCGGCAGTTGGCAACGGCTCACCGGGCTTGACCACGCTGCCCACCGCGACACTTGGGCGTTTCCGGCGCCGCCCTTCCAGGGCCATGTGAAATCGATCGCCGTCAATGCCGATGATCCTGACCAGATCTATATCTGCGTTGAGCAGGGAGGACTGTACAGCACCCAGGATGGCGGCAAATCCTGGACCGAACACACGGAAGGCATGCCCAACGACACCCACCGCGTGGTGCTGCATCCGTCCAGGCACAATCGCATTTACGTGTCCAACGGGTTTTTCTTTAACCGCAGCGATGATGGGGGCCGCTCCTGGCACGAGATGGCAAGCAAGATCAGGCGTATCGGCTACGCCGACCCTCTCGTCTACCATCCGCGCAAGCCCGATCTGATGTTTGTGGCGGGCGCTTTCGCCACCCCTGATACCTGGATAAAAGGCTCCGCCAACTCCAGCGTTTCGCGTACCAGGGATGGTGGCGACACCTGGCAAGACGTGCGTGGCGGGTTTCCGGACGAAATCCTGCCGAGCTTCGAGGCAGGCTGCATCGAGGCCTGCGGCGATCAGTCTCAGGTATTTCTGGGCGACACCCACGGCGAGGTCTGGATGACCGCTGACGAAGGGGAGCAATGGACCTGCATCGTCAAGGGCATCCCCCCGGTGTCCAAGTGTCTCCACGCCGATCTCATCCACGGCAAGCTGAAGCTGGGTGACCAGGACATCAAGCTCCCCGAGGAACTGCGCCAGAAGATGGCGGAGATGGTCGCACGCGAAGGATGAAAAGTGCGAAATTGACGCAATGACGCGTGGCCCAGGACGATGCTTCAGGCTTTCCCCGCAACAATGCTTACACCAATGCGATCGGCTAGGACTAGCAATTCAGCGTAGGCGCTCGGGTCGCTGAGAAGCGCCCGAGAACTGCCGTGCGCCATAAGTGTCTTGGCGACGATTCGATCACCGAAGAGAATTATCGCCAGAGCCTGGTCGTCCTGCCGCGATGCCCAGCACAGGCCCTGGATCTTCACGGCCCGTGCATGGATCGCTTCGGCCCATGCGGGTCTCCGGATAGCGATCCTTCTCCGTATCGATCAACTGAGCTCGCGGCACGCCGAGCTTCCTCAGCGACACGTTACTGAGGTCGGCCAACACGAGATCCATCGCCGGTAGCAGCACGGAATGTATCTGACCGACCAACTTGCGCTTGTCGAAGCTCTTGAACCCCGGAGCGAACGGCACGTCGTGGAAAACCGTTTCCATGGCCGCGCAATCGAACGTACTCCCGCCGTAAAGAGTTGGAATAGCTGCGGCGGAAGCATCGACGACAGGGCTGTGTCAAATGGCGTTTAAAGCCGTGAGTAATGGCGTTGAAGATGCTTTTGTGCTATAGTGCGTTCGTGCCTTAATAAGGCACTAATTTTATCTTAACGCGCGTGCGGACGAGGACCACTCTGAGCGAGCACGCTATGAAAATGGAAACCGTAGCTAGCAAGACCAGCGTCAAGGTCGTCGGCTCGAATGGACAGATTTCGCTTGGTAAAGAGTTTGCTGGACGGCAGGTTCTTGTTGAGGAACAAGAGCCGGGGGTGTGGCTCGTCCGCACGGCACTGGTCGTGCCGGATAACGAACTCTGGCTGCACCAACCGAAGGCTCGGGAAGATCTGGCACGCGCTCTGGATTGGGCGCAACGCAACCCCGCAAGAGAGTCCGACCTGGATGCAACGCTCAAGAGACTAGAGGATGGCGGGCACAGAACAGGCAAGAAAGCTTCAGCTCGATCTTAATAATGAGATCTTTCAGGAGAATTGGCTAACGCTGGACAAATCGGAACGCAATCGCGTTACCGATACGTTCAGAAAGTTGCGTCAACTCACCTGGGACCAGCTCTATCGGGACCAGGGTTTGAGGTGGGAAAAGGTTGTAAGCGCCAAGCCGCCGACAGGGATCGATGCGATCTACACGCTTCGTATAACGCAGTCCCGGCGGGCATCCGCATTTCGCGACGGTAATTTCCTTCGCTTCCTGACCATCGCTCCGGACCACGACGCTGCCTACGGGAAAAAGTAGGCGGCATCGAGGGCTTCCGGCCTGTCTAGATCAAGAATCGATGAGTGCCAAATCCAGTGCCAAATCCGGGGATTTAAGGGGTATCGGAAGGGGTAGGGAGCCTACCTTCTAGCTCTAATCTGTTGATGTACCTTTACCCTTCCGAAGGTTCGAATCCCTCTCTCCGGCAGATTATTAGCTCCATGTTGACTAGAATAGGCGACTGGCAGCCGATCCAGGCAGTTCGAAAGTGATCGGTAGGATTCTCCCCCTTGCTCGCAGTCGGAATAGCGGCAGGGTCTGATCAAGGGCGGGCCTCCACGCATTGCAGACTGGTGAATCTGGTCAGGGCCGGAAGGCAGCAGCCACAGCCGGATCCTGCAAGTGCCGTGGGTCAGGCTCGCCACCTATGCGCCGGCCGGAGTGGGCTTGTCCTCCGTGCTCGGCGCAACGGCAATTCAGGGCTCGAATCGATCAGCTGGCGAGCGGGAAGCGCTCAGCTGATTCGTCCGGCGAAGACCCTCGGCATCCGCGTAGGCGAATAACCTCTAAAAGCCTCGCTTATGGTCCGTCGAAGGCCGCGAGTATCGTCAGGCCGCCGTCCGCGACCAGCGTCTGGCCGGTAATGTAGCTGGCCAGGTCGGAGGCAAGAAACAGGGCTGTTTTCGCGATTTCCGCCTGGTTGCCGATGCGTCCCATCGGGACGGTGCGGCGCGCCCTCTCCTGAATTTCCGCACCCCACTGGTTACGATCGGTCCAGGTTATCCCCGGCGCCACCGAGTTGACCCGGATGCCGAACGGCGCCCACTCGACGGCCATGGTCTTGGTGAGCGAGATCAACGCCGCCTTGGTCGCGCCGTATCCGCCGGTGGTCGGCGCCGCGAGGACGCCGGCGATCGAGGCAACCATCACGACCGCGCCGCCGCGGCCGGCCGCGCGTTGCTCGCGCGCGAAGGCGCCGCTTGTATACAGGTGGTGCCTCAGATTGCGCGACAGCAGCAGCTCGAATTGCTCCGGCTGCAGATCAGCCAGTCCGGTGCGCATGCTGTTGCGTCCGACGATGTTCACCAGGACGTCCAGCCCGCCGAGGTTTTTGGCGGCCAGTTGCACCGCCGCTGCCGCTTCTTTCGATTGCGTCATGTCCGCGGCGAGCGCGCACGCTTGATGCCCCGCCGCTTTGAGTTCGTCCGCGACCGCATCCGCGCGAGATTGATCGAGATCGAGTACGGCAACCGCCGCCCCCTGGCCCGCCAGCAAGCGCGCGGTCTCCCTGCCTATACCGAGGCCGCCGCCTACCACCAGGGCGTGCTTGCCCGCCAGACCGAATAGAGTATCCATCTCGTCTACAGCCCGTAGAACGCGGCCGCGTTGTCGTCGGTGAACTTTCGATACTGCTGCTCGGTAATCTTGCCGCTGGAGCGCAGGACGCGCAGTGCACCGAGTTCGCTCGCCTGATCGTTGTGGCCGTAGTCGGTGCCGATCACCAGATTGTCTTCTCCCACGCGCTCCATGACGTAGGGCAGATCGTCGTCCGTCTGGCAGGAGACGAAGAAGCGGTTGTTTTGCAGCACATTGCCTGCCGCCTTCTCGCCAAAGGTGGGTTGACGCCGAATCAGATCGTTGATGACGAACGGCAGCCATTGGGCCGTGCCCTCGATGAAACCCACACGCAGCCGCGGAAAGAGTTGCGGCACCTCGCTCAGCGCCAGGTTGTGGAAGGCGCCCACCAGGGACAGTCGCAGGATCCAGAAGTTGCCGGTTCCCTTGACGTGCTGCGACAGCGTGCTTGCCATGTCGCGGTTTGAGTTGCTGATGTGAACCGTGATCGGAATATCGAGGCGCTGGGCTTCCTCATAGACGGGATAGAAATAAGGATCCTGGAGTACCCGGTTGCCTTCGACGCAGCGCATGAACACGCCGCAGGCGCCGCGTTCTTTGGCCCAGCGGATCTCGTCCAGCGCGTCCGGGATGCTGGAGAGCGGCGGCATCGCCGCCCAGAGCAGCCGGTTGTCGCTTTGCTTCCAGATATCGGCCAGCCAACGGTTGTAGCCGCGGCATAGGGCAATATCAACCTCGGGCTTGCTTGAGCCGTAGCCCAGGAAAAGCGTGGGATAGAGTATCTGCAGATCGATGCCGAGTTCATCGAGGTGGCGAAGGCGCGCTGCCACGTCGTCCATCTCGCGCGCTTCCTGCGGCGCGTTCATGTCGCGACCCGATAGCCGGGTCAGCTCCTTGTAGTCGCGGCCGCCCAGGCGCGCGACCCCCCAGGATTCGCCATCCACCAGCCAATAGGCCGTGCCGGGCTGCGCGGGCGAAGAGACAAGCAGGGGACGATGGCGCGCGTCGCCCGGTTCCATGAAGTCCCAGGATCGTTCGGTTTCTATGACGTGGGCATCGGAATCTATGGTGCGCATGGGGTTCTCCGCGACCGACTGCGTAACAAAATTGCTGCTGGCGGATTCGCAAGGCAATTGAGAGCGTGCGAATATACGCCAACTTGCGCGCGGGCGGACCGGCGGGACCCGCCCGCGCGCTGGAAATCGCTTAAACTGCTCAGACTCTATATCCATCGATTCGACGCCGCCACGCATGGGTCCGCTTGCTCTCGGACCACGTTCCGGCGGGTCTGCCCGTACCACCGGAGTCAAGCTGAGGAGGGGACTATGCATCGCTATACCAAACTTGGTTACGTCGCATTGAATGTCAGCGACACGGGACGCTCGAAGCATTTCTACGAGACGCTGTGGGGCCTTGAGCACACGGAAACGAACGCGGCGGGAGAGGTATTTCTACGCTGCAGCGACGATCATCACAATCTGATTTTGTACCGGGGCGCGAAGCCCGGCCTCAAGCGCATCGGCTGGGAACTGGAAAGCGAAGTCGATCTCGACAAGATCACATCGATCCTGGAGCGAAACGGCCAGAAGGTCCGCGAAGTGGATGCGGGCGAGCGCTCCGCATTGCATCAGGGTCGAACAATCCGTTTTACGGATCCGTTTACCGGCGCGAGTCACGAATACTATTCGGCACAGCACATCCTGGGCGGCAAGCCCTGGAAGCCCACGGTTGCGAAGATCCAGCGACTCGGGCATGTCGTCCTGAAAACCCCGCGCTACGAAGAGGCGCTCGCCTTCTACCTGGACGTGCTGAACTTCCGGGTGTCCGACCAGATCGACGGTTTTATTTCGTTCATGCGCTGCTTTCCAAATCCGTTCCATCATTCGTTCGGCCTCGCAAAGAGCACGGCGGGGCAACTGCACCATGTGAATTTCATGGTCACCGAAGTTGATGACATCGGCAAGGGCATGTGGCGCTTCCAGAGGAACGATGTGCCGATCGTCCGCGGGCCGGGCCGTCATCCCCCCTCCGGGAGCATGTTCCTGTACGTGCTGGATCCTGACGGCATCACGGTCGAGTACAGCTTCGGGATGGAGGAATTTCCGGAGGTCGCCCCGCGTCGCCCGCGCTTGCTGCCGCCCGTGCCCGAGTCGATCGACTACTGGGGTTGCCCGACCGATCCGCGGCAGGGTGCAACCGGTGTCATCGAGACGGAGCAGGCAGCGTCGGGAAAAGTATTGGAGCGCGTATAGCCGCGCGCATTCATTCCGGCGCGGCCGGCCGGGCCTGGGTTTCTGATGGAGAGTCGGTTTAACGGCTGAATATTGGAATTTTTTACCTCTACATGGTAACACATAAGTTACTATGTGTGCCGCAACTTGTTGGCCGGGCTGCCCCGGTTGCGAGCCCTCCGGGGGCTAGACTTGGGGCTGGATCGCAACCATGCTTGAGTCACCAGTCACCCATACCGTGCGTGTCCGGCGCAGTCCTTGTGCCGCGTCTGCTGTTTGCATTGCGACCAAATAGTCTGCGCGCATGTCAGCCGTACTGGGACCAGGGGAATTCACGACGGGGCGGCGCGACCGGGCCATTCGTGTAGCGGTCGCCGCCTCCGTGGTGTTGCACGGCATCCTGTTGTTCAGCAGCAATCTTCTTAATCGGCCGAAGGCAGAAATCGTTGCACCTGGCCCTATCGTCGCACGCCTCATGCCCGCGCGCGCCGAGACCAGCCTCGCGCCGCCGCTGGAACCGGCGGCTGCGGTGCAACCCCCGCCGCCTCCCGCCTCGGCAAAGCCTGCCGCGCCGCCGCCGGCCGTGTCCAGCCGGGTGCCCGCGGAATCGAGGGCTGCGCCGAAGCCCGCCGAGCCGGAGCCGGTTTCGACGCCCGCTGCCGCACCGGCGAATGCCGCGCCCCAGCCTGGGGCACCTTCTGCTACGCCGGTACCCGCCGCGGCGCCTGCCCCGTCAGCCGCTACCCAGAAACTCGCCAAGGCCGACCCGCAGCCGGTGGTCCGGCCCGGCTCCGCACCGAATACGCCAGCCCCCGAAGATGCGGGCACGGTGGAACGCTACAGGATGGACATCATCAATGCCGCGACGCGCTACAAAACCAATCCACGCGTTCCCGGCATGCGCGAAATCAAGGAGACCACAGCCGTGGTGCGCATGCAGATAGGCGCGAACGGATTGATCGCATCGATTGCGGTGCAAAAAAGCGCGGGCCATGAAATTCTCGACAAGAATTCCGTGGAAACCCTGCGTAAGGCGAAACCCCTGGTGCAAATCCCCACCGCGTTGCGCGGCAAGGAGTTCGCGATCGACGTACCCTTCATTTATCAGCTGAAGGACGAAGGGGCTTGAAGAGCTCAGATTGCGAGGGGCGCCGACACTTCCGCTGGCGGAAACACGACCACCTCGTCGACGTCGAGCCGGATGCCGACCGATTCGCCGAGCCTATGGTTGTGATGGCTGGAGGCAAGCGTTAGCACTTTTTGGCCGCTCGGCAGGCGCAAAGTGTAGAGAATCTCCGCACCGCGGAATGCCCTGTGCAAGACCTCGGCCCGCACGCTGGAGCTTTCGTCGTGCACGATATCGTCTGGCCGCAGCAGGATTTCGGCGTGGCAGCCGCGACCGCAGCTGTCGCAGCCGATGCGGCATTGCTCCGGGACCTGGCCCTCCAGCACACCTAGCTCGATCTCGATCTGGTGCGCGTTCAGCACCTTCGCGGGCAGGAACACGCCCTGGCCGACGAAGTCCGCAACGAAGCGGTTCGCGGGCCGGTGATAGAGGCTGTACGAATCGCCCCACTGCTGGATTCGCCCTTCGTGCAGCACACCGATCTCGTCCGCCATGGCGAACGCTTCGTGCTGGTCGTGTGTGACCAGAATAGCGGTGATGTGATTGCGCTTGAGTATGTCGCGCACCTCGATCGACAGGTGCTCGCGCAGATCGACGTCGAGGTTCGAGAACGGCTCGTCCAACAGCAGCAGATCCGGCTTGGGCGCCATTGCGCGGGCGAGCGCCACGCGCTGCTGCTGGCCGCCTGAAAGCTCGTGCGGATACTTGTCGAGCAGGCCGCTCAAGCCGACGGTCTCGCCGAGCTTACGTACGCGCTCCGCACTTTCGGCGCGCGATACGCTGTGCAGGCCGAATTCGATATTGCCGCGCACTGACAGATGCGGAAACAGCGCGTAGTCCTGAAACACCATTCCGATGCGCCGCTTCTCCGGGGGTACAAGCACGCCAGGAGCAGAAACTGTGGTGCCGTTCAGCCTGATTTCACCGTGCTGCAATGGCTCGAAGCCGGCAATGCAGCGCAGCATCGTGGTCTTTCCGCAGCCGCTTTGTCCGAGCAGGCAGCCGATCGCACCGCGCTCCAGCCGCAGCGAAACATCGCGCACGACGTCGTTCGCGCCGTAGTGCTGCCTCAGGTTCAGGATTTCAAGCAGCGGCGGGCGGAGGGCCTCATCCATGCGGTCGATTATAGGCATCGAACAGGAATCATTCTCGTCCGATAGCCGGTATGATCTTCGCTTATGCAAGCCGCCGTGGTCCGGACGCGTAGTACGCGGGTGCGTCCGCACGGCGCGCTGGAATGGATCACGCTCGTAACCGCATTCCTGATCGCCCTGCCGCTGTTGTCGGTGATCAGCACGGCCCTCCAGCCTGGGGGCGAGGCCTGGGTGCACATCGCGAACACTTCGCTGTCGCGCTATGTGGCGAACACGGTCGTGCTGATGCTTGGAGTCGCAGCGCTCGTGATCTCGATGGGTACGGTGTCGGGTTGGCTGGTGACGATGTACGGGTTTCCGGGCAGGCGCCTGCTCGAGTACGCGCTTGTGGTGCCGCTTGCCATGCCTGCCTATGTGCTTGCCTACGCGTACACGGACTGGCTGCAGTTCACCGGGCCCGTACAGGGGCTGCTGCGCGAACTGACAGGTTGGGAAGCCCGGCAGTACTGGTTTCCGGAGATCCGGACGATCGGCGGGGCTGCGATGGTGCTCTCGTTCGCGCTCTACCCCTATGTCTACCTGCTCGCACGCACCGCTTTTCTCGATCTCTCCCGAAACGCGCTCGAGGCCGGGCGCCTCGCCGGCTATTCCGCGGTGCGCGTGTTCTTTCACGTCGCGCTGCCGCTCGCTCGGCCTGCGGTCGTGGCCGGCGCTGCGCTCGCTCTGATGGAAACGCTTGCCGATTTCGGCACCGTGTCCTATTTCGGCCTGGAGGTGTTTACCACCGGCATCTTCAAGGCCTGGATGTCGATGGGCGATCGCGTGGCGGCGGGCCAGCTCTCGTTGTGCCTGCTCGGCTTCGTCGTGATTGTGCTGACTATCGAGCGTTACTCGCGCGGGCGCGCCGCCTATCACTCGACCCTGCGCAAGGCGGCCCCGGTGCAGCAACTCCAGGGCTGGTGCGCAGCGCTGGCCTGTGCGGCATGCGGCGCACCGGTATTCTTTGGTTTTGTGCTGCCTACCGGAATTCTCCTGCATCTGGCTTTTGGCGACGACGCTCTGCGCTGGAGCGAAAAGCTCACGCAGATCCTCGGCAACAGCGTTTCCGTCGCGGGCATCACTGCATTGATCGCTGTAACGCTCGCGACCGTCATGGCGTATTCGGCGCGGCTCACCCGGCTGCGGCGCGTGCTGTTCGCGAATCGCGTCGCCTCGCTGAGTTATGCGATTCCGGGGGCAGTGATCGCGGTCGGCGTGTTGTTGCCGCTTGGCCGGTTCGACAACGCGTTTGCCGATTTCCTCGAGCGCAGCTTCGGCATGCACGTCGGGCTGGTGCTGACGGGCAGCTTGTTCGCGCTGGTGTACGCCTATCTCGTGCGCTTTCTCGCCATCGCCCACCAGAGCGTCGAGGCCGGGCTCGCCAAAATCACACCGTCGATGGAGGATGCGGCGCGCTCACTCGGCGCGGCACCGCTGCGCACGCTGCGCCGCGTGCACGCGCCCCTGCTTGCCTCGAGCCTGGCGACTGCGGCCCTGCTGGTCTTCGTCGACGTGATGAAGGAACTGCCCGCAACCTTCGCGCTCAGGCCGTTCAATTTCGATACCCTGGCGGTGTACGCCTATCACCTTGCCAAGGATGAAAGGCTCGCGGAGGCGGCGTTACCGTCCCTCGTGATCGTCGCGGCCGGGCTGTTGCCCCTCATCCTGGCCTCGAAACGCATGATGCGCGCGGCCTAATCTATCGGGGAGCGCGAGGGGCGAATCCAGCCCCTCGCATCTCTTGTCTGTCGGGGAGCGCGAGGGGCGAATCCAGCCCCTCGCATCTCACTTCCAGCCTGCGCGGTCGAATATCTTTTGCGCGGCGGGCTGATTGCGGCCAAGCATGGAGACGTTCAGCGCGTCTCGCTTGTATTTTCCGAACGATGCGAGCACCGGATTGTTTGTGTCGACGTTCGGGACTGCGGGCCACTCGTTGTTGCCATCGGCAAAGTAGCGCTGCGCGGCGTCGCTCGCGAGGTACTCGAGGAACTTGATCGCGGCGTCGCGGTGCGGCGCATTCCGGAGCACTGCGGCGCCCGAAATGTTCACATGGGTGCCGCGGCCGGCCTGGTCCGGGAAGACGACCCCGACCTGCTCGACCATGGCCTTGTCGTCTGCCTTGTCCGAGCGTGCAAGTCGCGCGTAGTAATAGTGGTTGACCAGCGCGACATCGCACTCGCGCTGTGCGACGCCCTTGATCTGGTCCGTGTCGCCGCCCTTCGGGTCGCGTGCGAGGTTGGCCTGGACGGCCTTTGCCCAGGCTTCCGCCTTGGCCTCGCCGAGGTGGCTGATCAGGGCGCCCATCAAAGACAAGTTGTACATGTGGGTGGCCGAGCGCACGCAGATGCGACCCTTCCATTTCGAATTTGCGAGCGACTCGTAGGTTGGGAGCTCCGAAGGGCTCACTTTCGACTTGTTGTAAGCGATTACTCTCGCTCGCGTCGAAAAACCGAACCATAGTCCCTCCGGTTCGCGCAGGTTCGCGGGGATGCGGGCATCCAGTACTGCCGACTTGACGGGCTGCAGGAGGCCTAGTTCCTGTGCGCGCCACAGGCGTCCGGCGTCTACCGTGATGAACACGTCGGCAGGGCTGCGCGCACCCTCGCTGCGGATGCGCTCGATGAGTGCGTCTTCGCCGGCCTCGATCCGATTCAGCTTAATTCCGGTTTGCTTGCTGAAGCCGTCGTAGAGAGCCTCGTCCGTCTGGTAGTGGCGCGACGAGTAAATATTCAGCACCTGCTCCTGCGCGGTCGCCTGAACCGACCACGCTGCGAGGATTGTGCATAAACTCTTTAAAAACAAATTCATAAATGCCTCCGTCGTCTAGAGGATCCGATTCTAGAAGGGCGGTTTAGTCATTGTCAATGAGAATGATTATTATTTATATAACCAGCCTTGAGGGACTTGGGGCACTGCATCAGGGTTTTGCGCTACAGGCCGCCGATCTCGATGCGCCGTGCCCCGTTGAAGCGCTTCAGCCAGTAACGGCTCGTCATACGCTCCACGCGTACCCGGTCGCCTGACTTGGGCGCATGCACGAAGCGACCGTCCCCGATGAAGATGCCGACATGCGAATTGGGCTCCCCGAGCGTGTCGTAGAAGAGTAGATCGCCCGCCTCGATCTGCGCGAGATCAACCGCGACTCCGTGTGTTGCCTGTGCCTTCGAGATGCGCGGCAGCTTGACGTTGAACGCGCTCTGATAAACATGCGCTACGAGGCCGCTGCAATCGAATCCAGTCGCCTGGGACACCCCGCCTCGACGATAATCGACGCCGAGCGCGAGCAGTGCCTGCAAGATGCCTTCCGACTTTCCGGTTTGCATGCGCGCGGCGCTCGAGCTGGACCGTCGCGTCTCACCGCTGTTCGGGCTCGCCGCAGGCGCCCCCGGCCCTTGCGCCGGGCGCAGGCTCTCCACGGGAGCGGTTTCACGCGGCACTGTGCCGCAGGCCGATATGAATATAGAAATTAAAGCTGGATACAATGACTTGCATCGCCACATTCATGTAATTTAGTGAAGCAAGCTACGGAAGTAAAGCGACTGCCGTCATCCACGCCAACTAAGGCACGTTACCCATCCATGAACCCCTGTATTCGGACCAAGCTTCGGTGGCGGACAACGTTGCGGTTTGCGCTGCCGCTGACGTTTTTTCTTGCGGGCGGGCTGTCCTGGGGTCAAGGCGCACTGGAGATCATTCCATTGCGTCAGCGCAGCGTCGAACAGGTCATTCCGGCCCTGCGGCCACTGCTCGAGCCGGGCGGCGTGCTCACCGGCCATGGCTATCAACTGATCGTGCGCGCCAGCCCGGCCAATATCGCCGAGATCCGGGCCGCGCTTGCCGCTATCGATAGTCGGGCGCGCCGGCTGCTCATCCACGTGCGCTTCGGTCAGACGGGCGAAGGCGCGCGCCAGCAGGCCGTGGTGTCGGGTTCCATCGGGTCCGAGGGCGCGCGGCTAAGCGTGCGTGCAGGGGCGAGCAGCGCAACATCGTCAGAGCGCGTCGCCCAAACCCTGCAGGTGCTCGAGGGCGGGCGGGCGTTCATCGCCTCCGGCCAGACGCGACCCCTGCAGCAGCGCCAGGTCACGCGCGCGCCCGGAGGCTATGTCGTAAGCGAAACGACCACCATGCAGAACATTGCGACCGGATTCGAGGTCGTGCCGCGCATTGTCGGCACAGGGCCGGGAGGCGGCGAAGTTCAACTCGATGTCAGCCCTCAGCGCGAGACCCCAGGATTGACGCCGGGAAGCGTGCAGGGACAGAGGATTGTGACCACGCTCAGAACACGGCTCGGGGAGTGGGTCGAAATCGGCGGCTCGGACGAGCAAAGGGTGGTGGATCAGCGCGGTCTCGCCTCGGTCGCCGGGAATACCGCGAACGAGACGCGCAGCATCTGGATCAAGGTCGAAGAGGTCCGGTTCTGAGCACCGTCGATCCGCGAATTCGAAACCTGCTCGAACAGGCCTTTGTCGCCGACGGCGCGCTTGCCAGGGCCGTGCCGGGCTTCCGGGCGCGCGCGCAGCAACTCGAGATGGCACGCTCGGTACTCGAGGCCATCGAGCGCACCGGCATGCTCGCAGCGGAAGCGGGGACGGGAACAGGAAAGACATTCGCCTACCTGGTTCCGGCGCTGCTCTCGGGCGGCAAGGTAATCATCTCGACCGGCACCAAGACCCTGCAGGATCAGTTGTTCGATCGCGATTTGCCCACCGTGAGCGAGGCGCTCGGCACAGGGGTCTCGAAGGCGTTGCTGAAAGGTCGCAGCAACTACGTCTGCCTGTATCGCCTGGAGCGCGCGGTGAACGAAACACAGGACGACCGGCTCACCTCGCGCGCCGAGGCGGGTCAGTTGCGCCAGATCTCGCATTTCGCCGCGCTGTCGGACGGCGGCGATCGTTCAGCCCTTTCAACAGTGCCTGAAGATTCCCCGGTGTGGGCGCACGCCACGTCGACGCGCGAGAATTGCCTCGGGCAGGAATGCCCCAAGTACCGCGATTGCTTCGTCATGCGCGCCCGCAAGCAGGCGCTCGCTGCCGACATCGTGGTGGTCAACCATCATCTGTTCCTCGCCGATGTGGCTTTGCGCGACGAGGGCGTATCCGAATTGCTCCCGGCATGCAATACGGTGATTTTCGACGAGGCCCACCAGCTGGCGGAAACCGCGCGCCTTTTCTTCGGCGATCGCATCTCCACCAGCCAATTGATCGAACTAGCACGCGATGTGCGCATCGAGCTGCGCGCCACGGGTGGCGCCGCGCCGGATCTCGATCAAGCCGCGCTTGCCCTCGACAAGGCGGCACGCGACCTGCGCCTTGCCGCGCCGGAGGACAGCGCGCGCATGGCCTGGGTAATGGCGCTGCGCCGCGCCGCGTTGCCTGGGGCATTGCAAGAGCTGGGTGGCGCGCTGGAGGCGCTCGCGGGTTTACTCGCGCAACAGTCCGAGCGTTCCGAGGGACTCGCGTCGTGCGCAAAGCGGGCGCGTGAGACCGGGGAGCGGCTTGAAAAATTCAACGCTGTCGACAGCGCCGAGGACGTGCGCTGGATAGAGACACACGGGCCATCCCTGCAACTGCATGTTTCGCCCCTTTCCCCTGCAGAGATGTTCCAGCGCCAGATGCTGGACCATCCGCGCGCCTGGATATTCACCTCGGCGACACTTGCGGTGGGCGGCGATTTCTCGCTTTTCACTTCCGAACTCGGCGTTGGCGAGGCACAGGTGCGCACCTGGCCCAGCCCCTACCCGTTCGCATCCCAGGCCATGTTCTATGTCCCCAAAGGCCTGCCGGGCGACCCGAACGATCCTTCGTTTACCCAGGCGGTGGTCGATGCCGCATACCCGGTGCTCAAGGCGAGCCGCGGCCGCGCCTTCCTGCTCTTCACCAGTCTGCGCGCGCTGCGCCGCGCGCACGAAATGCTCCTTGAGCGACTGCAGCGCGACGGGCTTGGCTACCCGCTTCTGGTGCAGGGGACAGGATCGCGCAGCGACCTGCTGGAGCGCTTCAGGACGCTAGGCAATGCAATCCTTCTCGGCAGCCAGACGTTCTGGGAGGGCGTCGATGTGCGCGGCGAAGCCTTGTCGCTCGTCGTTATCGACAAACTGCCGTTCGCCCCGCCCGACGACCCCGTGCTTGCGGCGCGCATCGAGGCCATGCGCGCGAGCGGCGGCAACCCGTTTGTGACCATACAGCTGCCGCAGGCGATATTGCAGGTGAAGCAGGGCGCCGGGCGCTTGATCCGGGATGAAGCGGATCGCGGCGTACTCATGATGTGCGATCCGCGCCTGTACTCGAAGTCCTACGGCCGAACCATTCGCGACAGCCTGCCGCCCATGCGGCCGACACGCAACCTGGGAGAGGTGCTGGATTTCTTTGTCGGGACGGCCGAGTCCAAGGGCATACGCGCACCGGCCTGCGATGCGGACTAGGTGCCGGCCCGCCCTGCGTCGCGCCGTGAATTTACCATTCGGGATCCCAAAGCTTCCACCACGGGACATCCCGCTTTCCGCCGCCGGGCGACAGATATTTGCTGTTCGGAAAGTTCGTACGCATGACGCGATCGGCCGCATCGCGCAGTTCCGGTATGCCGAGCGCGTCATAAGCTTTCACCAGAACAAAGACCGCCTCTTCTATCGCAGGGGCCTGAGGGTAGTTCTGTACCGCATATTGCGCGCGGTTCGCCGCCGCGACGTAAGCCCCGCGCTTCATGTAGTAGCGCGCCACATGCACTTCGCCCCCGGCGAGCGTGTTGAGTAGAAAACGCATCCGGCTGGCGGAATCTTCGGCGTATTTGGAATTCGGAAACCGCGCCACCAACTCCTTGAACGCGGCAAACGACTCGCGCAGCGCCTTCGGGTCTCGCTCGGCGGGCTCGTCCGGCGCGAAGTAGCTAAGTACACCTTGGGTTTCGCTGAAGTTCACCAGCCCCTTGAGGTAGTACACGTAGTCCGAATTGGGATGATTCGGGTAGGTCTTCAGAAACCGGTCTGCGGTCGCGATCGCCTGGGCGCGATCGGCGTTCTTCCAATGCGCGTAGGCCATCTCAACCTGAGCCTGCTGCGCGAAGCGTCCGTACGGGAAACGCGCTTCGAGCTTCTCGTAGTACTTGATCGACTTCGCCCAGTCCTTCGAGGCGAGTAGGTCATGCGCTTCGCCGTACAGCTTTTCCACCGACCAGCCGGTGGTTTCGTCCCGTTCGCCCGATAGCGAACCGCATGCCGTCAGCAGGGCGAGGGCAACAAGCAAAGGGGTAAGTAAACTTAGGCGCATGGGCAGACCTTCGAACATGGGCGAAACATCGAGTTTTAGCGGTGGCTAGGCCGGGCGCAACGTCCGGACGGCGGCATCCGCGCCCGGCGGTACGCGACACACCGCTGCGCAGCCGACGCTCCGCGCTGCCTGAAAATTATAGTCCTGGCGAGGACGATGACTGGGAGGCGTCCTTTGTCGCCCCGACCAGCATGGCACTTCCGGCATCGATGGCGGGCCTGCGGCTCGATCAGGCGATTGCGCGCGCCTTTCCGCAATATTCGCGCAACCGTCTTCAGGCATGGCTCAGGGACGGCCACATCAAGATTGACGGCAGCGCACTCGACAAGGGGCGGGGCGCGGCTCCGGGAATCCCGCTTGATCGAAGCGCCGCGCGTTCGCGGACCATCAACAGCGCGGTACTGGGTGGCGAGCGTGTGGAAATCGTGCCGCCTCGGGCGGCCTCCGGCAGGCCGCCCGAGGCGCAGCGAATTCCGCTCTCGATCATCTACGAGGACGCCGATCTTCTGGTGATAAACAAGGCGGCAGGCATGGTGGTGCATCCCGGAGCGGGCGTGCCGGACGGAACGCTCATGAATGCCCTGCTCGCGCACGCAAGGGAGCTCGCCGAAGTTCCGAGGGCCGGCATCGTGCATCGCCTGGACAAAGACACCAGCGGTCTTCTCGTGGTGGCCCGCAACGTAACCGCCCAGGCGGAACTTGTGAAGCAGCTCGCCGATCGCAGCATGCGCCGTACCTATCTGGCCATCGTGCATGGTGATCCTCCCGGCGCCGGCAAGATCGATGCAGCCATAGCGCGCGACACGGCGGTGCGTACGCGCATGGCGGTGTCGCGCCGCGGCAAGGAAGCGCGAACCGCGTTTCGAGTCATGGAACGATTCGGCCAGGCGGCGCTTGTCGAATGCCGCCTGGAAACCGGGCGCACCCATCAGATTCGCGTGCACATGCAGCATATCCGGCATCCTCTGGTGGGCGATCCTGTGTATCGACGCGGCACGCGCTATGGCATCGATTTTCCGCGCCAGGCCCTGCACGCCGTGGAGCTCACGCTGAAGCATCCGCGCAGCGGGAAGAGCATGACCTGGCAGTCCGCGCCGCCGCAGGATTTCAAGAGTCTGCTGCAGCGCCTGCGGCGCGGGCACTGACCCGTCCTGAATACCATGCTGCAGATTCTCTCCCCTGACTGGCCGGCCGCGCCATGGGTGCGAGCACTGGTGACGACGCGCGGCGGCGGCGTCAGCGCCGCGCCCTATGCAAGTCTCAATCTCGGCTCGCATTGCGGTGATGCGCCGCAGGCGGTAGCCGAGAATCGCATCAGGCTGGCCGCGCTGCTGCCCGGCGAGCCGCTGTGGATGAACCAGGTGCATGGCACGACGATCCTGGATGCGGATCGCTGGGTCGCGCCGGCGGCTGCGGTGAAGCGCGCCGGGCGCGCAGATCTCGAGCCGCAGGCCGACGCGGTGCTCGCGACCCGCCCTGGGGTCGTGTGCGCCGTGCTGGCTGCGGATTGCCTCCCTATCCTGGTCGTAAGTGAATCGCGCGGAGCCGTTGCGGCCATCCATGCGGGATGGCGCGGCCTTGCGGCGGGGGTTATTGAGAAATCTATGCGGCGGCTGGGCGGGTCCGAGTCGGCGCTTGTCTTTCTGGGGCCCGCGATCGGGCCGCTCGCCTATGAAGTCGGCGGCGAGGTGCGCGCTGCGTTCATGCGACGCGCGCCGGATCTCGATCAGGCGTTCGCGCCGGGTCGCCCGGGTCGCTGGCTGCTGGATCTGTATGCCGCGGCGCGCCTGCGCCTGCGGGCCTGCGGTGTGCCGGCGGCGCGCATATACGGCGGAAATTTCTGTACGCACACGGACCGTGAAAGGTTCTTTTCCTATAGGCGCGATGGCGCCACAGGGCGCATTGCGTCCCTGATCTGGATAGAGGACCGAGCAGCGAGCTAAGTAAAGCATAGAGCTGAATAGCGGCAGCCGCTATAATCCGCGCTCACTTTCGCGGAAGCGCACCTCAGAATGCCGGTGCTCGGCTGGATCGTTGCAGCAAGCATCGCGGGCGGTGTGCTCTCCGTGGCCGTCGCGTCGCTGTCGTTGCTGCTTCGGGTTACCTGGGTGCCGACGCTGGTATCGTATTCGATCGGCGCGCTGCTCGGTGCCGCGTTCCTTGAGGTTATTCCGCACGCTTTCGAGCGTGCCGATCCGCACGCTGCCGCGCTCGCGATCCTGGGCGGCATCGTCGGCTTCTTTCTGCTTGAGAAGCTGCTCCTGTGGCGCCACTGTCACACCGAGGACGAGCGGCGGGCGGGACACGATCACGGCCGGACCGGCGCGATGATCATCGCCGGAGACACAATACACAACTTCGTTGACGGGGTGTTGATCGCGGCGTCCTTCCTGCAGAGCACCGAGGTGGGGATCATCACGGCGATGGCCATCGTTGCGCACGAGATTCCGCAGGAAGTCGGGGACTTCCTGATACTTCTGCACTCGGGGTATTCCAGGGCGAAGGCGCTGGCCCTGAATCTCGCATCCTCCCTGGCGACTATCGTCGGCGGCCTGCTCGGCTACTACGCATTGCAGGAAATCAAGCATCTGGAGACTGCGCTGCTCGGCGTTGTCGGGGCGAGTATGGTTTACGTGGCGGTGGCCGATTTGATACCCGGCCTGCACAAACGCCCGGAGTTGCGCGCCACGTTTGCTCAAATCGTGCTAATCGCGTTGGGCATTGGCAGCATTGCGCTTGTGCGCGGCCTCCTGGAACATTGATGCTGAGGCGCACTTTGAGGGCCTAATCCCTGGTCGGCGGGCGCCCGGTTGCGTGCAGCCGCGACATCCCCGGGCTCGAATCCGATTCGAAGACCTTGAATAGTTTGACGTATCTGGTTTGTGCGGCGCAAAATCCAGCCCTCATGACCTGCATTGCCACGCCGAGTTGATGCAGTTGATGCTAAAGGAATGGATGGACTTGTGGGCGCGCGCGGCCGCGCAGGGCGCCGGTGTTGCGCCTGTTGGCCAGACCGGTGCCCAGAGCCCCGATCCGCAACGCCTGGCGCAACTGCAGCGCGATTATCTGGAAGCGCAAGCGAACCTCTGGATGAGCGCTCTTGCCGGATCGGTCGACGCGCCCAGGGAAGCGGCCACGGAGCCGAAGAAAGCGCAAGCCGACCGGCGCTTTACGTCGGCCAAGTGGCACGAACATCCCTATTACAGCTACCTCGTGCAGTCGTATCAGCTTGCCGAACGCTTCTACGGCGAACTTGCGGCATCCATACCGCTGCAAGGCCGGGACCGGGAACGGCTGCTGTTTGCGGCCAGACAATGGACCGATGCGCTGTCGCCGGCCAACTTCGCGGCCACCAACCCGGAGGTGCTGAGCCGCGCGCTGGAGTCCAAGGGCGAGAGCCTTACCCGCGGCATCGCCAACCTGATTGCCGACACGGCCAAAGGTCGGATTACGCAGACCAACGAGAGCGCGTTTGAGCTCGGGCGCGATCTTGCGTCTACCCCGGGAAACGTGGTCTACGAGAACGCGCTGATCCAGCTCATACAGTACCTGCCGCCGTGCGCGCAGATCGCAAAGCGTCCGCTGGTCATGGTGCCGCCTTGCATCAACAAGTTCTATATTCTCGATTTGCAGCCGGAAAATTCCCTTGTGCGCCACGCGCTCGCCGCTGGCCATGCGGTATTCATGCTGTCATGGCGCAATCCCGGTGCATCCGAAGCCCATCTCACCTGGGACGACTACCTCGAACATGGGGTCCTTCAGGCGCTCGCGGTCGCGAGGGAAATCTCGGGCGCGGATCAAGTCAATGCGCTCGGCTTTTGCGTCGGCGGTACTCTGCTCGGAGCAGCGCTTGGCGTGCTCGCCGCGCGCGGCGCGACCCTGCCGGCAAGCGCGACCTATCTGGCCGCGATGCATGATTTTGCGGATACCGGCCAGCTGGGCTTGTTCATCGACGACGCAAGCGTTCGAATGCGCGAAGCCACGCTGGGCGGCGGAGGGCTGCTCGCAGCGGCCGAACTCTCGTCTGTGTTCTCTGCGCTGCGCGCCAATGATCTGATCTGGCCCTATGTCGTGCACAACTATCTGCTCGGCGAGCAGCCCGCCGCGTTTGATCTGCTGCATTGGAATTCCGACGGCACCAACCTGCCCGGCCCCATGTATTGCTACTACCTGCGCAACATGTATCTCGAGAACAAGCTGCGCATACCGGGTGCGCTAAGCGCTTGCGGGGTGAAACTCGATCTGTCTGCGGTTGCGATCCCGTCGTTCTATTTCGCCGCGCAGGAAGACCATATCGTTCCGTGGCGCACTGCCTACCGGTCGCTGCGCGTGTTTGGCGGCGACAAGACCTTCGTGCTCGGCGCGAGCGGCCATGTGGCCGGGGTGATCAATCCGCCCGCCAAGGGGCGGCGCAGCTACTCGATCGACGAACCGCAGCGCGTCACCACATATCCTGAGGATGCGGAGGACTGGCTGCGCCAGGCAAGCGCGCGGCCGGGCAGCTGGTGGCCGTGCTGGACCGCATGGCTCGGGCAACACTCGGGCGGCGCGCGCAAGGCACCGGCCCGAGCGGGGAATCGAAAATACAGGATCATCGAGGCGGCGCCAGGTCGCTACGTCAGGGAGCCTGCACCTGATTATGCCGCTGGGGCGGCCGCGCCAGCGCTCGCAAGGAAGCGCAACGCGGCTAAACGAAAAGGCGTGAAGAGCTGACATGGCAAAAGTCGTCGACGCGGCGCGCGGCGCCATAGGAAAATTCGGCGGCGCGATCGCGCCGGCGGTCGAGCGATGAGCCGGGCGAATCGGACAATGGATGAAGCGATGACTGGCGGCGTGGATCTGATGGCAAGCCGGAAAGAGAGGGCCGGAGGCAGCGAGGACAGAGCGGTCAAGTCGCGGATCGCCTTTGTCACCGGAGGCATGGGAGGCATAGGCACGGCGGTGTGCCGCCGGCTCGCGCTCGCGGGACATCGTGTCGTCGCCGGCTGCCTGCCGGACTACGAAAAGAAGGACGTTTGGCTCGGAAGCATGCGCGCGCAGGGCCTCCAGATATGGGCCGCCGAAGGCAATGTCGACGATTTCGATTCCTGCGCCGAGATGTTCTACCGGGTGCGATCCACAGTGGGCCCGGTGGAGATCCTGATCAACAACGCGGGCATTACGCGCGACAGCGTATTCAAACGCATGACCCAGGAGGACTGGTATTCGGTGATCAACACCAACCTGAACTCGGTGTTCAATGTCACGCGCCAGGTGGTGGAGCCGATGTCCGAGCGCGGTTGGGGCAGGATCATCAATATCTCCTCGGTGAACGCGCTCAAGGGCCAGTTCGGACAGACAAACTACTCTGCGGCGAAGGCGGGCCTGCACGGATTCACCAAGGCCCTTGCGCAGGAAGTGGTCAAGCGCGGCGTTACCGTGAATACCGTGTCGCCGGGCTATGTCGACACCGACATGGTGCGCGCGATCCGGCCGGAGGTGCTGAACAGCATCGTCGAACAAATTCCCATGGGGCGCCTTGCTGCGCCGGATGAGATCGGCGGCCTCATCGGCTATCTGGCCTCGGAGGAGGCCGGGTATATTACGGGAGCGAATATCTCGATCAACGGCGGGCTGTACATGGCATGACTACGGGCATGACTACGGGCATGACTACGCGGTCTGATGGCCTGGGGGCGCTGGCCTCGCGGCTGAATCAGGCCCTGTCACGGAGGAGGCGGTGACGATCATGGAGCAGGAATTGCGGCTCATCAAGAAATACCCCAACCGGCGCTTGTACGACACCCAGACATCGAGCTACATCACGCTCGCCGACGTGAAGCAGATGGTGCTGCGGCACGAGAGTTTCCAGGTCGTCGATGCGAAGTCGAGCGAGGACCTGACCCGGCAGATTCTTCTGCAGATCATCCTGGAGGAGGAAAGCGCGGGCGCACCGATGTTCTCCAGCGATATGCTGTCGCAGCTTATCCGCTTCTACGGCAACGCCATGCAGGGGATGATGGGGACCTACCTGGAAAAGAACATTCGCGCGTTTCAGGACATGCAGAAAGCGCTCCAGGACCAGTCGCAGAAGCTCTATGGTGACAATCCGCGCGCCCCGCAGGAGATGTGGGCCCAGTTCACGAACCTGCAGGGTCCTGTGCTGCAGAACATGATGCAGACCTACATGGAGCAGAGCCAGAAAATGTTCGCGCAGTTCCAGGACCAGATGTCGTCCCAGGCACGCAATATATTTTCGGGAATAAGTTTTCCGGGGTTCGTTCCCGGCGCACACAAGCCGGACGAATCGGAAAAATAGCGTCCATGAAACAGGTCGCCAGGGCGCGCGCCAAGCCGGCCGTAGCGCCGAAGATTGGATTCGTCTCGCTTGGCTGCCCCAAGGCGCTGGTCGACTCAGAACGTATCCTGACGCAGTTGCGCGCCGAGGGCTACGCCACGTCCAATGCCTATGCAGATGCCGATCTCGTCATTGTCAATACCTGCGGCTTTATCGATGCCGCCGTCGAGGAATCGATCGGCGCGATCGGCGAAGCGCTGGCAGAGAATGGCCGCGTGATCGTGACCGGGTGCCTGGGTGCGCAGGGCGATGTAGTGCGCAATGCGCATCCGCAAGTGCTGGCCGTGACCGGCCCGCATGATACCGACGCCGTGCTGCGCGCGGTGCATGACAATCTTCCGAGGCCGCACGATCCCTATGTCGATCTCGTGCCGCCGCAGGGAATCAAGCTGACGCCGAAGCACTACGCCTATCTGAAGATAGCCGAAGGCTGCGATCACCGTTGCACGTTCTGCATCATTCCCTCGATGCGCGGCGGCCTCGTGTCGCGCCCGGTGGGCGATGTATTGCAGGAGGCGGAGAACCTCGTCAAGGCGGGGGTGAGGGAGTTGCTCGTCATTTCGCAGGACACGAGCGCCTACGGCGTCGACATCAAGTACCGCACCGGTTTCTGGCGCGGGCGCCCGGTCAAGACCCGGCTTTTTGAACTGGCCCGCGGGTTGGGCGAGCTTGGTGCCTGGGTGCGGCTGCACTATGTATATCCCTATCCGAGCGTCGACGATCTGATTCCCCTGATGGCGGAGGGCTGCTTGCTGCCCTACCTGGACATCCCGTTCCAGCACGCGAGCCGGCGCATCCTGCAGCTAATGAAGCGGCCTGCCAGCGCGGAGCGAGTCTTGCACCGCATTGCCGCGTGGCGCGCCGCATGTCCCGAGCTTACTCTGCGCAGCACTTTCATCGTCGGATTTCCAGGCGAGACCGAAGCAGAGTTCGAGGAACTGCTGCAGTTCCTAGAAGAGGCTCAACTGGACCGCGTGGGCTGCTTTGCCTATTCGCCGGTGGAAGGGGCGGCGGCCAACCTGCTCACGGGTTGCGTGCCTGAACCGCTGAAGGAAGAGCGCAGGGCGCGTTTCATGGCGGTCCAGCAGAAGATCAGCGCGGCGCGGCTCGCCGCCAAGGTCGGGCGGACACTCGTTGTGCTGGTGGACAGCATCGACAGCAATATCGCGATTGCGCGCTCGAGCGCGGATGCGCCCGACATCGACGGTGTCGTCACGATTCGGGGCGCAAAGCGGCTGCGGGCCGGCAGCTTCGCCGAGGTGGTCGTGGAAGGCTCTTCAGAACACGATCTGAGCGGCCGTCTCGCGGCCTGAGAGCCCGCCAGCCGCATTCCAGGATCCGAGGGGGCCCTCTCTGCGGCGCCGCCTACTCCGGCCGCATGTGCGGGAACAGGATAACGTCCCGGATGGAGGCGCTGTCGGTCAGCAGCATGACCAGACGGTCGATGCCGAGCCCGGCGCCGGAAGCGGGCGGCATGCCGTACTCGAGCGCCCTGATGTAATCGGCGTCGTAATACATCGCCTCGTGATCGCCTGATTCCTTGAGCTGCGCCTGCTGGCGAAACACCTCCGCTTGAAGTTCCGGGTCGTTCAGCTCGGAGAAGCCGTTGGCGATCTCCTTGGCATCGATGAACAGCTCGAATCGTTCGGCCAGTTCCGGGTCGGCGCTCTTGCGCCTCGACAAGGGCGAGACCTCGGCCGGAAAATCAAGAATGAAGGTAGGCTCGATCAGATTTTTCTCCGCGATCGTCTCGAACAGCATGAGGTGCAGAGATCCCCATCCCTGCTGCGGCAGCACCTCCACTTTCAGATCCCTCAGGCGTGCCGCGAGGAAGTCGCGGTCGCGCAGCTGCGCGTCCGACCAGTGCTCGGGCGCGTACCGCTGGATCGCCTGCGCCATGGTCAGTTTGGCGAACGGTTTGCCGAAGTCGAACTGTTTTCCCTGGTAGCTCACCTGTGCGCGGCCGAGCGAGCGTTCGGCAGCGGTATGGATCACGCGCTCCATCAGGGTCATCATGTAGCCGTAATCGGTGTAGGCGCAGTACACCTCCATCATGGTGAACTCGGGGTTGTGGCGCGTCGAGATGCCTTCGTTGCGGAAGTTGCGGTTGATCTCGTACACCTTCTCGATGCCGCCCACCACCAGCCGCTTCAGGTAAAGCTCCGGCGCGATGCGCAGGAACATCTGCATGTCGAGCGCATGGTGATGGGTCTGGAAGGGGCGCGCCGTGGCGCCGCCGGGGATGGGCTGCAGCATCGGCGTTTCCACCTCCAGGTAGTGCATCAGGCTGAGCATCTCCCGGATCGCAGAGACGACGCGCGAGCGCACCGCGAACACCAGCCGCGACTGCTCGTTTACGATCAGATCGACATAGCGCTGCCGGTAACGCTGTTCCATGTCGGTGAGCCCGTGCCACTTCTCCGGCAGCGGCCGGATCGACTTGGTCAGCAGGCGCAGTTCGTGGGCGCGCAGCGTCAGTTCCCCGGTGCGCGTCTTGAACAGGATCCCTGATACGCCGAGTATGTCGCCTGTATCGTAGTGCTTGAACGCGGCATGGTTCGCCTTGCCGGTGGCGTCGTCGGAGACATAGATCTGGAGGCGACCCGAGACATCCTGCAGCACGCCGAAGCTCGCCTTGCCCATGACGCGCTTCAGCATCAGGCGGCCGGCGATCGTAGCCAGAGGTTGATCCTTCTCCAGATCTTCCCGCGAAATCTCCGCGAAGTGCTCTTCCAGCCGCCGCGCCAGCTCATCGCGGAAGAAATCGTTCGGATAGGCATCGCCCGCCTCGCGCAGCGCAGCCAGCTTGGCGCGCCGTTCGGCCATGATCTTGTTTTCGTCGACAGGAGTGTCAGGCTGCGGATTTTCTTTTTTGTCCATGCTGGTCCTCGGCTTCGGCTGCTGCCGGACAGGTTTTGATCTTCAAAGGTCTCTGGTCAAAGTGCATTTTGGCGAGCCAAAATGCACTTTGACCAGAGACCATGGGCCGCCCTAATTTCTACTTACCGTAATTGAGTCGCCGTGTACCTTCTAACCCCCTTGCTTCAAACTCGCCGCAATGAACACATCCAGGTCTCCATCGAGCACCGACTGGGTGGCACCGACTTCGACGCCGGTGCGCAGATCCTTGATGCGCGACTGGTCTAGAACGTACGAGCGGATCTGGTGCCCCCAGGCGATATCGGTCTTCTCGTCTTCCAGCTTGTCCTGCACGGCCTGGCGCTTTCGCATCTCCAGTTCGTAGAGGCGTGATTTGAGCATGGCCATGGCTTCCGCCTTGTTGCGGTGCTGCGAGCGGTCATTCTGGCACTGCACGACCACGCCGGTCGGCAGGTGGGTGATGCGCACCGCGCTGTCGGTGCGATTTACATGCTGGCCGCCGGCGCCGGAGGCGCGATAAGTGTCGATGCGCAAGTCGGCGGGATTGATGTCGACCGCGACGGTATCATCCACTTCAGGGTAGGCGAACACGCTCGCAAATGAGGTATGGCGGCGCGCGTTGGAATCGAAGGGGCTTTTCCTTACCAGGCGATGCACGCCCGTTTCCGTGCGCAGCGTGCCGAACGCGTATTCGCCGCTTATCTTGAGGGTGGCGCTCTTGATGCCGGCGACTTCGCCCTCGGATTGCTCCATCACCTCGACCGAGAAGCCGCGGCGCTCGGCAAAGCGCAGATACATGCGCTCGAGCATGGCGGCCCAGTCCTGCGCTTCGGTACCGCCTGAGCCGGCCTGTATGTCCACAAAGCAATTGTTCGGATCGAGGGGGTTGGAGAACATGCGCTGGAATTCCAGCTTCGCAACGGCCTTCTCCAGACCGGAGATTTCACCGGATAACGCATCGAGGGTCGACTCGTCGGATTCTTCGCGTGCGAGATCGAACAGCTCGCGCGTATCGCCGAGGGCGCTTCCGACGCGTTCCAGCGTCAGCACGGTGTTCTCGAGGGCCTTCTTTTCCTTGCCCAGTTCCTGGGCACGCCGCGGGTTCTCCCACAGTTGCGTATCCTCGAGTTCCCGGTTCAGGGTTGCCAGCCGTTCCTTCCTGGTATCGAAGTCAAAGATACCTCCGCAGTTCGGCCGTCCTGGATGCGAGGTCGGTGAGCGTGGAGGCAAGCAGGTTGAGGCGTTCGGCTTCCATGTTTCGGGTGTGGCTGGATGAATGAACCTGGGTGGGGGCGATCCGGCGCTTGGGTCGCCCTGAGGACAGCAAGTTTGTAAGGGGCGATTATAGCGGCGCGAACCTGCGTTCCGCCGGCAGGGCGGCCGATTTCCGGGCTCAGACCCTGTTCTTTACCGGGATCGCCGCGCCGTGCAGCGCGCCCGCCGCGTCTGCGGCAAGAAAGAGGATGACCGCCGCGAGCTGCTGCGGCGACACCCATAACGCGGGATCGGCGTTCGGCATGTCGCTGCGATTCTGCGGCGTGTCGATGATGCTCGGAAGCACGCAATTCACATTGATGCCCTTGTCCTTCAATTCAGCGGCCATGCTTTCGGTGAGGCGGATTACCACTGCCTTGGAGGCGCAGTAAGCGCCCATCATGGGAAGGCCCGAAAGAGCGGATGTGGCGCCGATGTTGATGATCCGCCCGTGCTTGCGACTTATCATTCCCGGCACGGCCGCGCGCACCGAGTTCAACAGGGTACGGACGTTCAGATCGAACATGCGGGCCCAGAGCTCGTCAGGTGTGTCGTGCACGGCAGGACCCATGGCAAAGCCGCCCGCGATGTTGCACAGCACGTCCACCGGGCCGAGCTGACGGAAGCATGTCTGGGTGGCCGCGCCATCGAGCAGGTTCACCGCGTGCTGGCTGGCCTGGCCGGACCTGGCCGCCCTTCCCGTAAAGGCGACATCGAGCAGGGCAACGCGCGCGCCTTGCTGCCTTGCGAGCTCGCCCACCGCCTGGCCGAGGTTTCCGTTGCCGCCTGTTATCGCGACCAATTTATCCTTGAGAAACATCGTGCTAGCTCCGTTGCGGCAGTGAATTCGAGAACGCGGTCAATGTTAACATCCGCCCGGTCACAGGACTCCGGAAGCCAGCGCATGAAGTTTTTCGTCGTGGATGATGACCCCGATATCGTCGCCTTGCTGGAAAAGATGCTCGCGGGGGCCGGCCACGAAGTGGCGAGCTCAAGTTCGAGCCGGCAGGCGCTCGAAAACATTCCGATCGCGCGGCCCGATTGCGTGATCACAGACTTGATGATGCCGGAGATGGACGGCTTCGAGTTGACGCGAGCCCTGCGCAGCCGGCCCGAGCTGGGAGACTTGAAGATCATCGTGCTGTCGACGAAGTCCTACGACTTCGACCGCCGGCGCGCCAAGGAACTGGGGGCGGACGGGTACATCACCAAGCCGATCCAGCGCGAACTGCTGCTGCCGCAGATCGATGAGATCGTTTCTCATAAAGTGATCGTTAACTACTGGGGCGTACACGGCACGCTGCCCGTGCCCGGGCCGCACACGCTGCGCTACGGCGGCAATACGCCCTGCGTATCTGTCGAGGTCGGCGGGGGAGAGCCGCTCTACGTATTCGACTGCGGCTCCGGAATCAAGAAACTTTCCGACAAGGTGCTGGCCTCGAAGGAGCCGCGGTTTTCGGCGCGCATCTTCATCTCGCATTGCCACTGGGACCATATCAATACCATCCCGTTTTTTGCGCCGCTCTACATCCGCGGCAACCAGGTGGAGGTCCACGGCCCCTATCAGGGCGATCTCACCATCGAACGCGTGGTCAGCGCCCAGATGGAAAGCGTCTACTTTCCGGTGACCATTCGCGAGTTCGGCGCGCGCCTGACCTTCCGCGATTTGCGCGAAGAGAACCTGACATTCGGCCCGGTGAATATCGACACCATGCTGCTCAAGCATCCCGGTTACTGCCTGGGCTACCGGCTTACCTCCTACGGCAGGAAGGTGTGCTACATCACCGACAATGAGCTTTATCTGCCCGGTGATCCGCGCCACGACGAGCGCTACGTCGAACGGCTGGCCGATTTCGTGCGCGGCGCCGATGTGCTGGTCACGGATGTGACCTACCGCGACCATGAATACCCCTCCAAGGTTGACTGGGGCCATTCTTCCGTGAGTCAGGTCGCGGATCTTGCGGCGCGCGCGGAGGTCAAGCGCCTGCAGCTGTTTCACCACGACCCCGATCAGACTGACGATCACATCGACGCCAAACTCTTCGAAACCCGTGCCGCGCTGGCGAAACTCGGCTCAAAAGGGGCCAGCGTGGTGTGCGAGGCGCCGGCGGAGGGCAGCGAACTGGTGCTCTAGGCAGATAGTTAGTTGGTTACCTAGATAGTAACGTTTACGTTACTGTACGCCGTGCGAAGGCACGGTTTTCCAGCGGGTGCGAATCCCGTCCGGCAAAGGTCGCTCCAGCCGGTAGCAATCGAAGCAGCCGTGGAGGCAACGAAGCGGCTGGAGTCTTCGGTGCAGAGGGTCCTGATGGGACTCGGCGAGCGTGCAGGCCCTAATGTCCTTCTCAAGAATGCCCTGATCCATCTTGGCGCGGTGAGCTTTGGCCCGTTCGACGGGCGCGTGACCCTCGACAGCACCGGCGCGCCTTCGCGGAGATCAGCGCGAGGCTCTATAGCGGAACCGCCGTCGGCAAAATGACCATCGGTTGGCACAAGGGGTTCCAGGTTGCGGGCAATTTCACAGTCAAGCAGCTCGATCTGCAGAGAATCGCTTCCATGCTGTCTTCCGGCACGCACGCGAGCGGGAAGCTCGATGCCAAACCGGTTTTCTCGGTCTCGGCGGCATCTGCGGAGCAGCTCGTGGCCGGCTTGCACCTGGAAGCGCTCTTTAGCGTTCGCAACGGTGTGCTCCACGGCGTCGACATACAGAAGGCAGCGACCAATCTGATCTCGAAGGCAAAGACAGGCGGCGAAACGCGCTTCGAGCGCCTGTCCGGGCATCTCCTCGTGCAGCATGGCGCCTACCGCTTCACGCAGCTGGAGATCGCCTCGGGCGTTCTGGCCGCCGACGGCAACGTGAGCATTTCTGCGAAGAAGGAACTCTCGGGGCGAATAAATGCCCAGGTCAGAGTCGCCGGTACCAGCGCGAGCGTGCCGCTGAACGTCGCGGGAACGCTGGGCGCGCCCCTGCTCTATCCGACTGCCGGGACGATCGCGGGCGCGGTTGCCGGCACGGCCATCCTTGGCCCGGGATTGGGGACTTCGCTCGGGGCGAAAGTCGGGGGCTGGGCGGAGGGCGTGTTCGGCAGGAAGGAAGAATGGAAAGCGCAAAAGTAGATAGCACTCGATGGAAAAGTCGTTCACTTCGCTTTGGGCCAATTCCAGTTGCGAATTTCAGGCATGTCCTCGCCGTGCTTTGCGATGTATCCCCTGTGCTCGATCAGCTTGTCCTTGATCCGTTGCTTCAGGTAGATGCCCCTGTCGCCCGTCTGAGGCAGGCGGTCGACGGCGTCCATCACGAGATGAAAGCGGTCCAGGTCGTTCAGCACCGTCATGTCGAACGGTGTCGTGATGGTGCCCTCTTCCTTGTAGCCGCGAACGTGGAAGTTTTCGTGGTTTGTGCGGCGATAGGTCAGCCGGTGGATCAGCCATGGGTAGCCGTGGAACGCAAAAATTACCGGCTTGTCCCTGGTAAACAGTTCGTCGAAGTCTCTGTCGCTCAAACCGTGCGGGTGCTCGATCTGCGGCTGCAGCTTCATGAGATCGACGACGTTTACGACGCGGATCTTCAACTCTGGCAGATGCTCGCGCAGTATCGACACGGCGGCCAGCGCCTCCAGCGTGGGCACGTCGCCGCAGCATGCCATGACGATGTCCGGCCCGCTGGCACGACCATCCGGACCCTGATCGTTGCCGGCCCACTGCCAGATGCCGATGCCCTTGGTGCAGTGATTGATCGCGGCGTCCATCGCCAGCCATTGCGGCGCGGGGTGTTTGCCGGCGATCACGACGTTGACGTAGTGGCGGCTGCGCAGGCAGTGGTCCATCACGGATAACAGGCAATTCGAGTCCGGCGGCAGGTACACGCGCACGACATCGGCCTTCTTGTTCACGACGTGGTCGATGAATCCCGGGTCCTGGTGCGTGAAGCCGTTGTGATCCTGGCGCCAGACATGCGAGGCGAGCAGGTAGTTCAAAGAGGCGATCTTGCGCCGCCACGGCAGATGCGCCGTGATTTTCAGCCACTTGGCATGCTGGCTGAACATCGAGTCGATGATGTGGATGAACGCCTCGTAACAGTTGAACAGTCCGTGGCGCCCGGTAAGCAGGTAGCCCTCGAGCCAGCCCTCGCACTGGTGCTCGCTCAGCATCGAGTCCAGCACGCGCCCGCTCGGCGCGAGAAACGCGTCGCCCGGCAGGGTCGCGGCTTTCCACTGGCGGTCGGTTGCCTCGAACAGCGCCCCGAGGCCGTTGGACAGCGTCTCGTCGGGTCCGAAGACACGGAAATTGCGCTGCTCGGCATTGAGCTTCGCCACATCGCGCAGGAACGGGCCGAGCACGCGCGTGTCGCCGATGCCGGGCGCACCCGGAGCGGGCACCGCGGACGCGTAATCGCGAAAATCCGGCATGCGCAGGTCGCGCAGCAGCATGCCGCCGTTGGCGTGCGGGTTTGCGCCCATGCGCCGTTCCCCTGTGGGCGCAAGTGCTGCGAGTTCCGGTTTCAGCCTGCCGCGTTCATCGAAGAGTTCCTCGGGCCGGTAGCCGCGCAGCCAGTCCTCCAGCAGCTTCAGGTGTTCCGGAAACTTGTTCGGCTGCAGCGGCACCTGGTGCGCGCGGAAACTGCCTTCCACCGGCAAGCCGTCCACGAACTTCGGGCCTGTCCAGCCCTTGGGTGAAGCCAGGACGATCATCGGCCAGCGCGGACGCCCGTTGTCGCGGCCCGCGCGGGCATCCAGCTGAATCTTCCTGATTCTCTCCACCGCCAGGTCGAGCGCCGCAGCCATGGCCTGGTGCATCATCGCCGGCTCGTCGCCCTCGACGAAGCAGGGCGTCCACCCGTAGCCGCGCAACAACTGTTCAAGTTCCTCGCGCTCGATGCGGGCAAGCAGGGTCGGGTTGGCAATCTTGTAGCCGTTGAGGTGCAGTATCGGCAACACCGCGCCATCGGAGGCCGGGTCGAGGAATTTGTTGGAATGCCAGGCGGTGGCAAGCGGCCCGGTTTCGGCCTCGCCGTCGCCGACCACGCAGGCGATGATGAGATCGGGGTTGTCGAACGCCGCGCCGAACGCATGGCTGAGCGAATAGCCGAGCTCGCCGCCCTCGTGGATCGACCCCGGGCACTCCGGCGAGGCGTGGCTCGGAATTCCGCCGGGGAAGGAGAATTGCAGAAAAAGCTTTTGCAGCCCCGCCTCATCCTGGCTGATATCAGGATAGATTTCGCTGTACGTGCCCTCGAGATAGGTGTTGCCGACCACGGCCGGTCCGCCATGTCCCGGCCCCGAAACATAGATCATGTCGAGGTCGTATTTTTTGATCACCCGGTTTAGGTGCACGTAGATGAAGTTCTGTCCTGGCGTTGTGCCCCAGTGACCGAGCAGCATGCGCTTTATGTCTGCGAGCGCGAGCGGCCGCTTCAGAAGCGGATTGTCATAGAGATAGATCTGCCCGACCGACAGGTAGTTCGCGGCCCGCCAGTAGGCGTGCATTTTCTGCAGCAGGTCAGGGGCGAGCGTGCGGCGGGCGCCGGTGTCCATCATTCAGGTTTCCCCCTGTTCAGTTGTCCCACGTGAGCCGAGCTTGAGTACCCGGTTGACGGATCTCGCTATCATGAGTTCCTCGTCCGTTCGAATGACCCGGACCCTGGCGCGAGCGCCATTCGCGGAGATCAGCGCCGCATTCCTCGCGTTGCGCCTCTTGTCCAGGTCCATGCCCAGAAAGCCGAGCCCGTCGCAGATCCGCTGCCTGATGAGCGGCGCGTTTTCACCGATGCCGCCCGCGAACACCAGCGTGTCCACACCGCCGAGCGCCGCGGCGTAGGCGCCGATCCATTTCTTCACCTGGTAGCAGAACAGCGCCACGGCCTCGAACGCACGGATGTCGCGGGATTCCCGCGCCAGCAGGTCGCGCAGGTCCGGGCTGGTCCCGGATACGCCGAGCAGCCCGGATTCATGGTTGACCATGTGCTGAAACTGATTTGCTGTCATGCGCTTAGTGCGCGCCAGGAAATAGGCCAGGCCGGGATCCAGGTCTCCCGCGCGCGTGCCCATCACCAACCCGGCGGCAGGCGTGAAGCCCATGCTGGTATCCATGCTTTTCCCATCGCGCACGGCAGCCAGGCTCGCGCCGTTGCCGAGGTGCGCGAGAATGACGCGGCCCAGCGCTGCCTCCGGATCGAGGCGGCCGAGTTCCTCCATCAGGTAAGCGTAGGACAGGCCGTGGAAGCCGTAGCGCTCGACGCCCTTTGCCGCATGGCGCCGCGGGATAGGCAGCAATTTCGCGACCCGTGGCATGCCTCGGTGAAACGCGGTGTCGAAGCATGCCACCTGGGGCAGTTCCGGGCGGCGCCGGAGAATTGCCTCGATCAGGGCGAGTTCGCGGGTCAGGTGCTCGGGGGCATAAGGCGTGATGCGGCGCAGTTCCGCGAACAGTCTCCGCGTAACCCGCTCCGGTTCGGAATGCTCCATGCCGTGCACCACGCGGTGGCCCGCTGCTTTGACCGAAGGGAAGATCGGCTGCGTCTCAAGCCAATCCAGCAGACAATCCACGGCCGCGCGATGACCGGTCGCGGCAAGACGGCGGGGCGCCTGCAGCTTTCCCGTCCTATCGTGGACGATCAGTTTCGCGTCGCTCGAACCGATGCGCTCGATTCTCCCGCGGAGTCGCAGGCGTGGCGCTGCTGCCGCGTCATAGACCGCGAACCGGATGCTCGATGAACCGGCATTTATCGCCAGCACGGTGGGTGCCGAAGATGTCACGGAGCGGCGCCTGGTTCGTTGCCGTCCGGATTCGACGGTATGCCGCTTTTTGCCGCGATGCGATGCATCAGGCTGTTCCATGACTTCGCGAAAGCCGACTTGCCTGCGTGCTGCAGTTCCGCGCCGAGCGCGTGCGCGTCTATGCCCTCGCGCGCGAATTCCGCAAGCGTGGCTTCCGCCTCGCCGCCTTCCAGTGGCATGGCGTGCTGCACTTTCCCATGCGCGGCGAAGGCGAGCAGTGTCTTCTCGGGCATGGTGTTGATGGTGTCCGGTGCCGCCAGCGCTTCGACGTACAGCACCTCCGGTGCTTGCGGATCCTTGGTGCCGGTGCTTGCCCACAGCAGGCGCTGCGGGCGGGCGCCGCGAGCGGCCAGTTCCTTCCAGCGCGCGGATGCGAGCAGATCCCGATGGATCTTGTAGGTACGCATGGCAATCGCAATGCCGAGGCGATTGCGAAGCCCCTCGGAAACCCGGTCATTGACCGCTGCATCCCACCGGCTGACGAATAGCGAAGCGACAGATGCGATTCGCGGGTCGCGGCCGGCGGCCAGTCGCCGCTCGATGCCGCGCAGATAGGCGTCCGCAGCCGCGCTGTACTGCCCGGCCGAGAACAGCAGTGTCACATTTACCGGTACGCCGGAGAAAACTGCCTCCTCGATCGCCGGGATTCCGGCGCGAGTGCCGGGGATCTTGATGAGCAGATTGGGGCATTGCGCGCGTGCATGGAGTTCGATGGCCGCATCTATGCTGCCGGTGGTGTCCTCCGCAAGCGAAGGGGACAATTCCAGCGACACCCAGCCGTCTATGCCGCTGGTGGCATCGTGGATCGGGCGGAACAACGCGGCGGCCTGCGTCAGGTCCTCGAGAGCGAGTTCGAAGAACAGTGCCTCGCCCGACCTGCCCGCCGCCGCTTTGCTGCGAATGGCATCGTCGTACGACCAGGCCTGCGCGATGGCATGATCGAAAATGGTGGGATTGGAGGTGAGCCCCGTCACCGCAAATTCCCTGATGTAGCGGGCAAGCGTGCCGCCGGCGAGAAGTTCGCGCGTGATGTTGTCGAGCCACAGGCTTTGTCCGAGTTCGCGAAGCTGCTCAGGTGCGTTCATGGGAACTCCTGTAAGTGCGCGCGAGATCCTGTGCGGCGCATGCTCATGCCTGTCCGAGTGTCACGCGCAGCTTGTGAAGCTCGCCGTCGTCGGCAAGCGGAATGCGGACCGGGCTCCCCGGCAGAAGCTTGCCGTCGAGTTCGGCTGAAGCGACGCCGCGGCTGACGCCGTGAGGGTTCTCGACAACCATGTGGTAACGCGCCGAGCGGTACCTGTACGAGATCTCGAATCCCGGCCAGGCCTTCGGAACGCAGGGATCGAGCAGCAGGAACCCTCCCTGGACGCGAAAGCCAAGGATGGCTTCGAGGCCGGCACGGTAGAGCCAGCCGGCCGAGCCCGTGTACCAAGTCCAACCACCGCGCCCGACGTGCGGCGCGACCGAATAGACGTCGGCTGCCGCGACATAGGGCTCGACCTTGTAGCGCCGCACGCCGGCCCGCGTGTTCGAGCGGTTGATCGGATTCAGGAGCGAGAAAAGTCCGCCTGCCTTATCGCCATCGCCCAGCATGGCGAAGGCGATGACCGACCACGCCGCGGCGTGCGTGTACTGGCCGCCGTTCTCCCGGATGCCGGGCGGATAGCCCTTGATATACCCGGGGTCGAGCGGCGTGCGCTCAAAGGGCGGCGTGAAGAGCAGGGCGAGGCCATCGTCGCGGCGAACCAGCCGCTCGTCCAACGCAGCCATGGCCGCTCTGGCGCGCGCCGGATCCGCCGTACCGGAGATCACGCTCCAAGACTGCGCGATCGAATCGATCTGGCATTCGGCGCTCGCGGAGGACCCGAGCGGCGTGCCGTCGTCGAAATAGCCGCGCCGGTACCAGTTGCCGTCCCATCCTTCGCGCTCAAGCGAGGCGCGCAGCGCCGCGGCATGAGCGAGCCATTTCAACGCCCGCCTGCGTTCATTGCGCGCCTGCGCAAGCGATGCGAATGCCTCCAGCGTCGCGTGCAGGAACCAGCCGAGCCAGGTGCTCTCGCCCTTGCCCATCTCGCCGACCCGGTTCATGCCGTCGTTCCAGTCGCCGGTGCCGATCAGGGGCAGGCCGTGTGCGCCCAGCGCGAGACTCTGGTCAAGACCGCGCGCGCAGTGCTCGAACAGCGTGCCGCGCTCCTCCGCGAGCATGGGCTGGTAGTAGGCGTCGTGCTCGCCGGACTGCAGTTCGCGGCCCTCCAGGAAGGCCACGCGCTCGTCCAGTGCGGCGCGATCTCCGGTTGCATCCACATAGTGCGCGGCGGCGTAGGCGAGCCAGATCCGGTCATCCGAAATGCGCGTGCGAACGCCCTGTCCTGAGGGCGGCAGCCACCAGTGCTGGAAGTCGCCCTCGACGAATTGCCGGCCTGCGGCGCGCAGCAGGTGCTCTCTGGTCAGATCCGGTCGCGACAGCACAAGCGCCATGCCATCCTGCAACTGGTCGCGGAAGCCATAGGCGCCGCTCGCCTGGTAGAAAGCCGATCGCGCCCACATTCTGCAGGCGAGGGTCTGATAGAGCAGCCAGCGGTTCAGCATGATGTCCATCGACCTGTCGGGCGTCTTGACCTGCACGGCACCGAGCATGCCGTCCCAGTATCCCGTCACTTCGCGCAGACTCGCCTCGAGATCGGCGCTCCGGTAGCGCTGAATCAGCGCCTGCGCCTCCAACGCGCTCGCCGTCTGGCCCAGCAGGAACACGATGTCTTTTGCTTCGCCCGGCTTCAGTTTGATGGTGGTCTGCAGGGCGCCGCATGAATCGATGCCGGCTCCGACCCGGCCTGAAAGCGCCGCGTTGCGCGCGAGCGCCAGCGGATTGTCGAGCGTGCCGTTGCGCCCGATGAATTCGCGGCGGTCGGCGGTCCACGCGGATTGTCTTCCGCCCAAATCGGCAAACGCGACCCGCGAACCGTGCGTCAGATTCCATGGGTTGCGCGCGAACATCGCGCCGGTTTCGGGATCGATGGCCGTAACTATCGACATCGCGCAGGCGCTGCGCGACGAGCCGAGCACCCACTCCACGTAGGCGGTCACGGACAGGCGCCTGGTGCGCGTCGAGGTATTGCGGATTCTCAGGCGCGATATCTTGACCGGATCCTCCAGCGGCACGAACTGAACGAGATCGAGCGTGACACCATGCGCGGCGTGCTCGAACCTGGTGTATCCCTGGCCATGCCTCGCGACATAGGGCGCGGATTCGTCGCGCAGCGGCAGGAAGGTCGGTCCCCACAGCTCGCCGCTGTCCGCGTCGCGCAGGTAGATAACCTCCCCGGGCCGATCGCTTACCGGGTCGTTGGTCCAGGGCGTGAGCTGATTCTCGCGACTGCTTTCCGACCACGTGTAGCCGCTCCCTTCGGCGGAGACCTGGAAGCCGAACGCCGGATTGGCGATGACGTTGATCCACGGGGCGGGCACGGATCGTCCCGCGCCGAAGGTGGTGACGTATTCGCGTCCGTCGGACGCAAACCCGCCGAGGCCGTTGAAGAATTCAAGCTTCGAGGGCTCGGTGAGGCCCGGCAGAGCCTCGGGTTCCTGAATCGCCCTCGGGCGCGGCGCGATGCACGCGTCGGCTTCAGGAAGACGGCTGAGCTGTTCAGAGAGCGATCCGCGGCGCCCTATCAGGATCGCGCGGCTCATGCCGAGCAGAACCGTGCGGGTCTCGACGGAGATGAGATCCGCGCGCAGCACGAACACGGAGCCGCGAGCCGGATCGGCGCCGATCTGCGACCGCGAACGGCTGGTGCGCACGAGCGTCTCGACAGCCACCTGGAGGTCCTGCACGTAGGAGGAGGCGCGTTCGTTCAGAATCACCAGGTCCACCGCGAGCTGCTTCATGCGCCAGTATTCATGAGCCTGCAGCAGCTGCCGGACGATGCCTATGTACTCGATGTTGTCGATGCGCACCAGTACGATCGGGATGTCGCCCGAGATGCCGTGCGCCCAGAGCGCGAGCGGGCCGCCGGTCGCCCGCCCGATCGCGTCGGAAGAGGCGCGCAGCGACGGATCCGCGTACAGCACATGCCCGGCGAGACGCTGAAACAGGCCCGCCTGCTCGGCGTCGACGCCGAGGTGACTCAACTGCACCTGGGCCTGGGTCCACGCCAGGGTGGCGACCCGGTCGAACGCGCTCGCGTTGTTGTGCTTGTCGATGAGGTCCAGCGCCTCGCCGCGCGAGGACGCGACTACGGTCCAGTAGGCGACGCGCGCCATCCTGCCCGCCGGCACACGCACGCGCCGGCGCAGCGCAAACACGGGGTCGAGCACGCTGCCGACGGTATTCGAGAGCGGTCGGCCGTCCAGCACCGCGATCGGGGCGTGGATTTCCCGCCCGCGGCCGAGGAACCGGGCGCGGTCGGTTTCCAATTCCGGTTCGGCGAGGGACTCGCCTTCCACGACGGCGAACGTTGCAGCCCAGAGCTCGGGTTCGGAGGGGGAGCGGCGCCGGCGCGTCGCGAGAATCGCGCCGAGCTTCGGCAGATACTCTGTCTGTACGAACAGCTTTGAGAAGGCCGGATGCGTTGCGTCGGCGGCGGCCGGCGCGAGCACGAGTTCGGCGTAGGAGGTGAATTCGATGTCGCGGTCGCGGCTGCCGGCGTTCGAGATCGACACGCGGCGAACTTCGGCAGGGTCCTCCGGGGAGACCAGTACGTCGAGGCTCGTGCTCAGGGCGCCGTCGCGCCGGTTGAACTGGGCGCGGTCCTCGGTAAAGGTGACTTCGTAGCTGTCCGGCCTCATGCCGCTCGGCTGGAAGCCGGCGGACCACAGCTGCTCGTCCTGGGCATCGCGCAGGAAAACAAAGCTGCCCCAGTCGTCGCGGGTCGCGTCCTCGCGCCAGCGCGTCACCGCGATGTCGCCCCAGCGGCTGTAGCCGGAGCCCGCGCCCGTGAGCATTACCGTATAGCGGCCGTTGGAAAGCAGATGGGCCTCCGGCGTCGCGCCATGTCCGGCGCGCAGCCGCCGCAGCGCCAGTAGTTCGAGGTCGCGCACTGTCGCTGCCGTCGCGACCTCCTCAGCCCTGGGATGGGCGACGGCGACGTCGCGCGGCGTGCGTTCCTGAAGCAGTAGCTCGGTGGCCTGCACGCCGGGCTCGGCATGAAAGCGCGCACGCATCGCCCCGTCGAGCAGGGCGTTGGCGATCGCGACCAGCGTCATGCCCTGGTGATGTGCCATGTAGGCGCGCACGATTTCAACCTCCCTGCCCTCGGGGAGTCGCGCGCGCGTGTAGTCCAGCGCCTCGTAATACCCGTAGCGTCCCAGCGCGCCCATGGAGGCAAGGCGCGCGAAGTTGCGCGCCGCGGCGCCCGGGTCAACCATTGCGGCGAGCGCCGTTGCATAGGGCGCGACCACCGCGTTCTCGCTTAGGCCGCGTTTCAGGCCCAGGCCCGGGACGCCGAAGTTCGAATACTGATAGGTATGCTCCAGGTCGCGCACGTTGTAGGCGGATTCCGAAATCCCCCATGGCACATCGAGCTCGGCGCCATAGGTGATCTGCCGGCGCACAATCAGCCGGTTGGTCTGCTCGAGCAGGCTGCCTGCCGGCGCACGCATGACGAGCGAGGGCATCAGGTACTCGAACATCGACCCCGACCAGGAGATGAGCGCCGCGCCGCGCCCGAGCGGCGTGACGGCGCGGCCGAGCCGGAACCAGTGCCGCGAGGCGACATCGCCCTTGGCAATCGCCACGAAGCTCGCGAGGCGCGCCTCCGAAGCAAGCAAATCGTAGCAATTCGGATCCAGGCTGTTTTCCGCGACGCGATAGCCTATCGAGAGCAGCTTGCGCTCCTGGTCGAGGAGGAAGCCGAACTCCATTTCGTTGGCCAGGCGGCGCGCCGTCGCCTCGAGCGCAACGATGCGCTCCCTCAGGGCGCGCGCGGCGTCCGCGCTCTGGGCTGAGTCCCGGCGGTGGCTTTCGATCGAGCGCAGCGTCGACTCCGCCCAGAACAGCATTTCTGCACCGGCGTCATCGTCGCGTTCGCTTGCCAGCGTTCGCGCCATGTCGAGCATGGTTGCTGCGAGCGGAGCGACGGCAGCCAGGCGTGCGGTGAAGTCCATTGCGCCGGGAGATTCGCGGCGCGATTCCAGGCGCAGCGGTTCCCTGCGCAATCCGAGTTCGAGCAGATCGAGCGCTTCTTCGAGCTGCCGCCGCGTGATGGTCTGCGTGCGCCGGTCATCCGGAAGTCCGTGCAAGGCGAGGCGCGTAAGGTGCAGGTTGTCCTCCACGCCGGCCAGGGCCTGTGCGCCTGCGCCGGGGTGTGATGTCCACGCCTGGCAGGTATTGGCAAGCGCGATCAGGTGTCCGGCGAGATTGCCGCTGTCGACCGAGGAGACATACTGCGGGTCGAGCGGACGAAGATCGCGCGTGTCATACCAGTTGTAGAAGTGGCCGCGGAAGCGCTGCAGCAGATTCATCGTTGCGAGCGTGGCCTCCAACCGCTCCACGGTTTCGGCCGTGCCCGCCCAGCCGAAGTCGCGCGCTGTCACGCCGGACAGTAGGTAGAGGCCGAGGTTGGTGGGGGAGGTCCGGTGAGCGACCGTCGGCTTCGGGTCCTCCTGGAAATTGTCCGGCGGCAGCATGTGATCGGTCGTCGTGACGAAGGTCTCGAAGTAGCGCCAGGTGCGTCGCGCCACCAGACGCAGGGCGAGAGCGTCCGCATCCGAGACCCGCACCCGGCTCGCGTCGGGCGGCGCGAGGCTGGCCCACAGCGCGACCGCGGGCGCTGCGATCCAGGCGACGATCAGTGGCGCCGCCACCCGCCAGGATTCATCGTCCAGCAAATAGAAGACGATGGCAGCCAGGATGGCGATCGCGACGCCGCCGTTCATCTGGCGATAGAACCCGCCCAGGCTCAGCCGCGGACTCGCCTTCGCCTGCGCGGCTGCCGTCCACTCAAGCAGATTACGGTGGCTCACGAGCAGGCGATAGATCGTTCTCCCGGCCGCGTCCAGCATCAGCCATGCCTGATGCGCGAGGAACACGATCAGCAACGCGGTTAGGGACAAGGCGAGCTGCACGTCCGCGGCCAGCGCCCGCAGATGGCTGCGGGCCGTAACCCGGGCGCGTCGCGGCACGATCGCGGCGATTACGGGCAGCAGCGTCGATAGCGCGATCGTCGAAAGTACGAAGCCCGTCCAGATGGCGGCGGCCTGCAGCGGCAGAGTCCATCCAACCAGCAAGGCGGCGACGCTGGCAGGCGCAGACAAGGACCTGCGCAGATTGTCCAGCATCTTCCATTGACCGATAAGAGGCAGCAAGCCCTCGTTCGCATCCTTATCCGCTGCATGGCCGCGGCCAAAGATCCAAGGCAGCAGTTGCCAGTCGCCGCGCGCCCAGCGGTGCTGGCGCGCGGCGGCCTGGTCGTAACGGGACGGAAACTCCTCGACCACCTCGATGTCGGAAACCAGTCCTGAGCGCGCGAACGTGCCCTCGAACAGGTCGTGGCTCAACAGCGTGCTGTCGCCCACCCGGCCGCGCAGAGCGGTTTCGAAGGCATCCACGTCATAGATGCCCTTGCCGGTATAGGAGCCTTCGCCGAACAAGTCCTGATACACATCGGACACCGCGGCCGCGTACGGATCGATGCCGCTCATGCTGGAGAAAATGCGCTGGAAGAGGGACCCCTCGCGCCCGACCGGCAACGAGGGCGTAACGCGCGGCTGTAGCACGCCGTAACCCTCAACGACCCGGCGTGAGCCGTCGAATCGAGGTCGATTGAGCGGGTGGGCCATCTTGGCGACGAGCCGGCGCGCGGTGTCGCGCGGCATCCGCGTGTCCGCGTCCAGCGTGATGACGTAGCGAACCCCGGGCGGCGGCGCCGGCTGCGCCGTGCCGATGGGGATGAAGCTGGTGTCGCTCGCGCCGCGCAGCAGGCGGTTCAGTTCATGCAGTTTCCCGCGCTTGCGCTCCCATCCGATCCAGCGCTGCTGACTCTCGTTCCATACGCGGCGGCGCTGGAACAGCAGAAAGCGGTCCCCTGCCGGCGCCGGACCGTAGCGCTGATTCAGTTGTGCGATGCCTGAGGCCGCCGCGGCGAGCAGCGCGCTATCGCCGGCGCTGCTTTCGGACTCGGCGTCCATCCAGTCCGACAGCAGGGCGAAATAGAGCTCATCGTCCGGCCCCGCCAGGTAGTGCACCTCGAGGCGCTCGATCTGTTCCTCGAGTGCCGCAGCCGTCGTGAGAAGTATCGGTACCGCAACCAGCGTGCGCAGGTGTGCCGGCACGCCCTCGCGCAGCGCCAGGCCCGGCAGCACGGTCGCGCCGAACCCACGGGTCACGGCGCGGTTCACCAGCGCCATTGCGGCATCGATCGACGGGATGACCCCGAACAGCACAAGCAGTGCTACCCACCAGCCGTCGATATCCGTCGCCAGCACAAGCAACGGCAGCGCGAGCAGACCCGCCGCCACCAGGTGGACGGCGGCGATATAGCAGAGAATGCCGGTCCTCGATGTGCAGCGCGCAGGCCAGCTTCGCAGCGGGGTGCGATATCCGACTTTTTGCTCGAACGCGCGTCGCCCGCCTGCGATCAGGTAATAGCCGGGATCTCGCCTGTGGGATGCAGGCTCGCGCGACGCGGACGGCCCCTTTGCATCGCCTGCGGCAAGCAGTGCCGCCCGCGCAACCTCCAGTTCGGTCAATTTCGAGCCGCGCGCAAGCGCCTCGATCGCGCTTCGATACAGGTTGCGCGTCGAGAAATCCATGCTCCCGAAAGCGCTGCCGGGACGCAGCACATCGTCCACCAGGCTCACGTCCTCGAACAGGTCCGCCCAGTCGACATCCGAGATCAGACGCATGCTCGTGATGATGTTGCGCACGGTCACGTTCGCTGCGCCCTGGCTCTGGTGCTCGTCATGCACGATCTGGTCGGCATCTGTGCCCTGCGCTTCGAGGCGCTTGTCGAGCCAGATCAGCGCCGGTGTAACCTTGGGATCCTGGTCGCGCAGGCGTTGTACGAGTTGCACGGCGAAGGCCGGCAGCAGCGGCGCATGCTCGTGTTTCTGAAAAATCGTGGCAGCTGGCTCGGCGGCGCGCGGGCCCGTGCCGAGCAACAGGTCGGCCAGCGCATCCGCCTGCTGGCGCGCTTCGCGGCTGGTCACGATGCGCCTCGCAGCTCGGCGCAGATTCTCCACGAGCACGATGCGCAGCGTAATCGCCACCGCCCACAACTCTCCGATCGTGAGCGGCTGAATGCGCTGGTAGGCGCGCACGAAGCGGCGCAGCAGCGCGGGGTCGAAGCGGCTGTCTGTATGCGCGACAAACGCCCAGGCGACGCCGAAGACGCGCGGATAGCCGGCAAAAGGGCCGGCGGCCAGCTTCGGCAGCTGGTGGTAGTAGCCGACCGGAAGGTCATCCCGGATTTCGCGGATCTGCTCTTCGACGACGTGATAGTTGTCGAGCAGCCACTCGGCGGCTGGCGTGATCGCACGCCCCTCGCCCACCGCGGCCGCGATGGCGCGATAGGCATCCAGCAGAACCGCCTCGTTGTCTTTCAGACGGCTTGCCAGAGATCGCCCGGTGATTGGTTTCGCGGTCACTTGCTGTGCCGCGGCGAGACTCTCGGCGTGTTCCTCGATCCGTTCGACGCTGAACAGTTCTTCGCGGATTGAATGTTCGTTATTCCACGGGGCGGCCCGCGACGCGCGCCCGAACAGGCGGTGCACTGCTGATTTCAACGGCCCCATGCTTGCCTTGCTTTCTCGAATGCAGCATAAAAACTGCGCGATGAAAACTCGAGCCCCGGGGTCTGGCGACGCGAAGCCCGCGGATCGCCCACGAGGCGTGTGAGTACTTGGATGGAACCCGGCGCAGGGGTATGGAATTGGTCGCGCCTACTTGGCCATGTTACACGGCGCAGTGCAATCAGGCACGTGAATTATTACGCCTATGTTTGCTGGCGCACAGACAGGAATCCTGCAAACAGACGATGATTAGCGGTTCGAAAAATTTCAGGGAGAAGGGAATGAGCACGCATACACGCCTGGCGCTGTTCGCGGTCGCAGCAGCGATGACCACGGCCGCCTGCACGCCGCAGCCGGTGACCCCTGTGGCCGCCGTGAAGGACAGGTACTACACGGTGGCGCCGGATGCGATGAAAGTGCGCACCGGGATAGTTTCCGGCGAACTCACCGAGATGAAAGTGATGGAGCGCGTCGAGGAGGGCTCGGGCAAGGTCACCACGCCCGCGAAACTCACCGGCAAGCTGGTGCTGAGGAACGTTTCGCCCGATCAGAGCGTGCACATGCTGGCGGGGAAGATCGTCTATGTCGACATGCAGGGCAAGCCGATCGCGCTCGAGGATAACCGCACTGTGCCGACAATCAAGATGAGTTCTCAATATGGCTCGAGCGAGCAGCGCATCGACCCCGGCCAGGATATCAGCCAGGCGATAGATGCCGAATTTCCGCTCGAGGCACTGAAGGCGAAGCGCCTCAAGGACATCCGCATCGAATTCTCGTACGTTCCTTCGCCATACCGCGAAGAGGTGCTAAATTTTGCCGTTTCGATAGGTGGCCAATAGATGACGCTGTTTTCAGGGGTGCTCGATCTGCCGTGGTGGGGAAACGTGATTGCGGCGCTCGCACTGACGCATGTGACGATAGCCGCCGTCACCATCTTCCTGCACCGCAACCAGACCCACCGCGCGCTGGATCTGCATCCCGCGGCGAGCCACTTCTTCCGCCTGTGGCTGTGGCTCACCACGGGCATGCGGACCCGCGAATGGGTCGCGGTGCATCGCAAGCACCATGCCTTCTGCGAGCGCGAAGGCGATCCGCACAGCCCGAAGCTGCTGGGCATCAACCGCGTGCTGTGGGGCGGTGTGCTGCTGTACGTGAAGGAGTCGGCGAATCCGGAAACCGTGCGGCGCTACGGCCACCTGACGCCCGATGACTGGCTCGAGCGCAATCTGTATTCGAAGTACGTCATGTTCGGCCTCACGCTGACGGGGGTGAGCGACGTGCTGCTTTTCGGCATCGCTCCCGGGGTGCTGATTTTCCTCACCCAGATCGCCTGGATTCCGTTCTGGGCCGCCGGCGTGATCAACGGCGTCGGCCATCACTGGGGCTACCGCAACTGGTCGACGGACGACGTGAGCACCAACATGGGTCCGCTGGGCGTGCTGATCGGCGGCGAGGAGCTGCACAACAATCACCATGCGTTTCCGACCTCGGCGAAGTTCTCGACCAAGTGGTACGAGTTCGATCTGGGCTGGCTGTACATACGCGCGCTTGCGGCCGCGGGGCTGGCGAGCGTGAAGCACGTCGTGCCGGAGCCGCGCTTCGTTGCGCCGAAGAGCGTCGCCGACCAGCAGACGCTCGAGGCCCTGATCCGGCATCGCTATCGCGTCATCGACGAGTATGCGCGGTTTCTCGGTCGTCTCGGCGGCAGGGAAACGGCCGCCTGGCAGACCATGCAGTCGATGAAGCAGGAGCTCATCGCGCTATGGGAGCGATCCCTCGCCAGCCGCGAGCAGCTGGTGGCGCGGCTGCAGGACTGGTGCCGGCGCGCGGACGCAAGCGGCATCGCGCCGCTTGCGGAGTTCTCGGTGAGGCTGCGCTCCTACGCCTGAGAGGGCGCGCTGCATGCCCGGGATATTCACTGCCCGGCTTGGCGCCGCGGCAGGGGCCGATTTTCCCGGAATTCGGAAAAGATAGTAACCTATATGTTACTATATTGGCGGTGTCGCGCAAAACCGGGCCTCAGCCGGGCGTTGCCAGCGTAAACAGCAGTTCTTCCTGGGCTGAGCGGCGCCGCCCGCGCCGCGGTTTAGCCCGCTCATAGTCGCCTTCAGTGCTCATGATCCAAGCCTGGCAATTGTCGTCCAGATAGGGCTGCAGCCCCTCCCGGATGACGCGTCGCTTGAGCGCCGGGTCGAGCACGGGAAAGCACAGTTCGATGCGCCGGAAGAAATTGCGCTCCATCCAGTCGGCGCTCGCCAGATAGAGGTTCTCCTCGCCGCCGTTCAGAAAATAGAACACCCGAGAGTGTTCGAGGAAGCGACCGATGACCGAGCGCACCCGGATGTTCTCGGACTGGCCGGGAATGCCGGGTTTCAGCGCGCACAGCCCGCGCACGATGAGGTCGATCTGTACGCCGGTCTGCGATGCAGTATAGAGCTCCTGGATGATGCGCGACTCGTGCAGCGAGTTCATCTTTGCGATGATGCGCGCCGGCTCGCCTGCCGCGGCGCGGCGCGCTTCCCCGCGCACCGCTGCGATCAATTGGCGGTGCAGCGTGAAGGGCGACTGCCAGATGTGGCGCAGCTTCGCCACGCGCCCGAGTCCGGTGAGCTGCTTGAATACCTCGTTCACGTCGGCGCACAGCTCATCGTTCGCGGTGAACAGCCCGAAATCGCTGTACAGGCGGGCCGTTCCCGGGTTGTAGTTGCCGGTGCCGAGGTGCGCGTAACGCTTCAGCACATGTCGCGGCGCGGCGGCCGGGTCGGCGCCTTTCAGCTCCTCGCGGCGCACCACCAGGCACATCTTGGCATGCGTCTTGTGTCCGACCACTCCGTAGACGACGTGCGCGCCGACTTCTTCCAGGCGCGCCGCCCAGTTCAGATTCACCTCTTCGTCGAAACGCGCCATCAGCTCCACGACCACGGTGACTTCTTTGCCGCGCCGCGCCGCGTCGATCAGGATTTCCATCAGCTCCGAGTCGGTGCCGGTGCGGTATACGGTCTGCTTGATCGCGATCACCTGGGGATCGGCGGCAGTCGTTCGTATGAAGTCGATTACCGGGTTGAAGGACTGAAAAGGGTGATGCAACAGCACGTCCTGGCGCGTGAGCAGCTCGAAAAGATCATCGTTTTTCTCGAGAATGCTCGGCAGGCCGGGCTGAAACGGCGCGAATTTCAGATCCGGGCGCTCGACCTGGTCCGGCACTTCCCGAAGCCGGTACAGGTTGACCGGACCGTCCACCCGATAGACGTCCTCCGCGGCGAGGCCGAATTGCTGTTGCAGGAACTCGATCATTTCGGCCGAGCAGTTGTCGGCGACTTCGAGGCGCACCGCGTCGCCAAAGTGCCGGTGCAGCAGCTCGCCCTGTACCGCGATGCGCAGGTTCTTGATCTCCTCCTCGTCCACGAAGAGGTCCGAGTTGCGCGTGACGCGGAACTGGTAGCTGCCGCGAACCTTCATGCCCGCAAACAGTTCTCCGACATGCGCGTGCAGCACGGAGGACAGAAAGATGAAGCTGTAGTCGGTTCCTGAAATGGCCGCCGGCAGCCGGATGGCGCGCGGCAGAATGCGCGGCGCCTGCACGATCGCAGCGCGCGAACTGCGCCCGAAAGCGTCCTTGCCCTCGAGCTCGACCGCAAAATTCAGGCTCTTGTTCAGCACCCGCGGAAACGGGTGCGCGGGGTCGAGCCCGATCGGCGTCAGCACCGGCAGCACTTCGCGCATGAAGTATTCGCGGATCCAGTGTTGCTGCGGCACAGTCCAGTCCGAACGCTGCGGAAAGCGGATGCCTTCCGCGTACAGCCCGGGCAGCACCACTTCGTTCAGGAGCCTGTACTGCCTGGCCACGAAGGCCTGCGCTTCCTGAGTCACCAGCGCGAACACTTCGCCAGGCGTTTTGCCGTCCACGCCCGGCTTGCGCACGTTCAGCTTGATTTGTTCCTTCAATCCGGCCACCCGGATCTCGAAGAATTCGTCGAGATTCGACGAAACGATGGTCAGGAAGCGCAGCCGCTCCAGCAGCGGCACGGATTCATCGGCGGCCTGGGCGAGCACGCGCCGGTTGAACTCGAGGATCGCGAGGTCGCGATTCAGCAACAGTGTCGTCGATACCTGGGGTGCTTGCTTCGTCATGGGATCGCGGGATATAGGCGCATCCAGTCTACCTTCATCTGCGCTATCCTATGGCCGCAATGGCGCGCCATGACATCCTTGCCGCGGTCGACCTCGGCTCGAACAGCTTCCACCTGCAGATCGGCCGCGTCGTCGGGGGTCAGATCTATCCGCTCGATGCGTTGCGCGAGACGGTGCGCCTTGGTGCCGGGCTGACCAGCGACAAGCGCCTGGATCGTGCCAGCCAGGCCAAGGCGCTGGAAGTCCTGAAGCAGTTCCGCGAGCGCTTGCGCGGCTTTCCGCGCGAAGCGGTGCGCGCGGTCGGCACCAACACCCTCAGGGTGGCCAAAAACGCGGCGCAATTCCTGCGCGAGGCGCGCGAGGCGCTCGGATTCCCGATTGACGTGATCGCCGGGCGGGAGGAGGCCCGCCTGATCTACGTCGGCGTGGCGCACTCCCTGCCTCCGGCCAGCACGCGGCGCTTCGTGGTCGATATCGGGGGCGGTTCCACGGAATGCATTATCGGTTCCGGGTTCGAGGCGCAGCTTACGGAGAGTTTGTACATGGGCTGCGTCAGCTACAGCCTGCGTTACTTCCCGGACGGGAAAATCGACAAGGCAAGATTCAAGGCGGCGGAACTGGCGGCGCGCCAGGAGCTCGCCGGCATGGTGCGGGCTTACCGCGATTCGGGATGGCAGGAGGCGGTGGCCTCTTCCGGGACGGCGCGTGCCTTGCAGAATATCCTGCGCGCCAATGCCTTGGCCGAGCATGATCTGACGCAGGAAGGACTGGAGCGGCTGAAGAGCCTGCTCATCAGGAACGAGCGCGCGGATCCGGAACGGATCGCCGGTTTGCGGCCGAACCGAGCGCCGGTGCTTCCGGGCGGGCTTGCGATCATGCTGTCGGTGGCCGGGGAGTTGGGGATTGATCGGCTGACCGTTTCCGAAGGCGCGCTGCGACACGGCCTGCTGTACGATCTGCTCGGTCGCGTCGAGCACCACGACATGCGCGCGGCAACGGTGGCGGAGTTCGCGCGCCGCTACCACATCGACGTGCCGCAGGCGGACCGGGTGCGCGCGCTCGCGCTCAGAATCTACGATTCGATCGCGCCGGGTGGCGACGAGGATGATGACAGGCTGGTGCTCGAATGGGCCGCGCGCCTCGCCGAGATCGGCCTGTCGATTGCGCACGCGCAGTACCACAAGCATTCCGCCTACGTGCTGCAAAACGCCGACATGCCGGGTTTTTCGCGCATGGAGCAAGAGCGTCTCGCGCGCATCGTGCTCGCGCACCGCGGCAAGCTTGCCAAGATCCAGGATGCGGGCCTGGAGGGAAGTGACTGGCTGCTGGTGTTTGCGTTGCGTCTTGCCGCGACGCTGCTGCGCAGCCGCGCCGATATCCGTATTCCGCTGCTGAGCGTGGCGAGCGACAGCGCCGGATTCTCGATCGATCTGCCGCAGGCCTGGCTGGCCGGCAACCCGCTGACCGCGGTCGCGCTTGAGTCCGAGGCCGAGTATTGGCGGGCAGTGGGGATGCGGCTGGTCGTCACCGCGTTGTCGGACAAGAAGGTCGCGGCGCTCGGCAAAGCCTGAGGGGTCCAGGCCGGTATTTCCCGCGGTCCTGGCTGCTGCGCCCGGGCATAGCCGATCCGGCGCGAT